>CETM01017774.1_pt1 | contig 27069 bp, 24 predicted proteins | sample 361451 | NCBI WGS metagenome assembly CETM01 (sample SAMEA2622690, study PRJEB7988) | marine metagenome | isolation source: saline water (ENVO:00002010), including
TCAAATTCTAAATTGTGTCGTTATTTACATATTCCATTACAAAGTGGGAGTGAGGCTATGTTGCAAGCGATGGCTCGTAAATATAGTGTTGCTGAGTTTCGTTCGTTTATTGAGTGGGCTTATGAAACAGTGCCTGATATATGTATTGGGACCGATGTTATTGTTGGATTTCCTGGTGAAACAAAGGCTCTTTTTGATGAAACGGTTGCTAATTTGATGACAATGCCTATTCATTACATGCATGTTTTTAGTTATTCTGAACGTAAGTTTGCAAGAAGTTCTCGTAAAGAGGATAAGGTTGATTCGGCTGAGATTGCTAGACGTAGTAAGGTTTTACGTGATATTAGTCAGAAGAAAAAACAATTATTTTATGATCGATTTAGAGGTAATAGAGTATCTGTTTTATTTGAGTCTCAAAAGAATCAGGTTTGGTCTGGTTTAACGGATAATTATATTCGTGTTTTATATTCCTCGAATAAGGATTTACGGAATCAATTTTTAACGTTAACCTATAGTTCATAATATGTTTTTATAGAGTAATATTTACAGTGTTATTCTTACTCTTTAAAAAATAAGTAAATTTGACTATAATTAGCGCCTGTCTTGTGCAGTGTGGAGGATTTTATGGAAAAAGCAACATTAAAAGTTAAACATAGAGATCAATTAAAGAAAAACAAAGTTAAAGTTTTGCGTCAACAAGGGTTAGTTCCTGCTATTATTTATGGTGGAGAATCTAATACGAACAATATTAATATTTTTGTTCATCATGTTGATTTTGATAAGTCCTTACGAACTGAATTTGGCAAGAATACAGTTTTAAAATTAGAATTTGAGCTTGATGGTAAAGCTACTCATGAAAATGTTGTTACTTATGATGTGCAACGAGATGTTATTACTAAAGAAATTACTCATATTGATTTTTTTCGAGTCGCAAAAGGTAAAAAAATACATGTTAATGTTCCTTTAAAATTTGAAGGCGTTGCTCCGGGTTCTAAAAGGGGTGGTGTTTTAGTTAAAAAAATTGATTCTGTTGTTGTTTCTGCAGAACCTGATCAGTTACCTCCTTATATTACGATTGATTTATCAACTTTAGAAATTCATGATTTTATTACGGTTGCTACGCTTGATCAGTCGAAATATGATATTTTAACTCATGAAGCAACATCGATTGTGCGTGTTGCTGCGCCACGATTATTGGTTGAAGAAGAAGAAGAAGCTGTTGCAGAAGAAGGTGAAGAAGGTGAAGAAGGTGAAGAATCTTCGGAAGGATCTTCTGATGCTAAGGCTGAAGGTGGCGATGATGCTTCACAAGGTGATGCCGATAAGGCTGAGGGTAAGTCAGCAGACGCTGGTTAGATTAATTCTATAACGCTTTAATATCACTGTAACGAGGATTTCCGTTTTTTCTAAAGTTATGTATTTGGATATCTTTTGGGATACATAATGATGAAAAATAGGTTTTTATGGTTTGATTAATTATACTTTTGTACTTAGGTTGCTGTTGTTTAAGGTCTACAAATCCGTATAAGAATATTGTTTCATTTTTTGTGATTGGTAGTAGATAAAATTGATTAACATTATTTAAGCGTTTTACAACTGTTTCAATGGTTTCTAAAAAAATATTTTCACCATTGATAATAATCATTCTGTTAGAACGGCCTTTAATGCTTAATTGATTTTCTTTACTTAGTTTTCCATAATCAAGGGTGTTATAAAATTCATTTTTGTTTAAGTTTGTTATATTTTTGGGACTTGTTTCAAAGCCTAAACAACAAGATGACCCTTTTACATGAATAAGATTATTTATAATTTGTATGTTTATATGGGGTAATGCTTGTCCTGAAAAGGGGAGGGTATCTTTTGTTAGTTTACTTAGGGTGCAGGCGGATCCTGTTTCGGTAAGGCCATATGATTGGTAGATAGGAAGTTTTTTTTCTATAGCTTTTGTTAATAAACTTTTTTTAATAGCAGATCCTCCAACTAAAATACATTTTAAGTTATGGTGTGGGGGTACTTTAATTAGGGATTCTAACTGTTTTTCTACACAGGATATATGGGTGTAGTTTGGTTGTGTTGTTAGTAATTGTATGGTTGCACCAGCTAATAAGGTTCTCCATAAAATAGCAAGACCGGATACATGATAAAAGGGAAGTTGGCAGTGCCATATGTCGTTATGCTGATAGTTTACTGCTTTATTAACTTCTTTTGCGCTGGCCATTAATGTATTGATGGAATGAATAATACATTTTGGTATTGCGGTTGTTCCGGAGGTGAAAATACGAATAGATGATTCCTGTGTTTTATTGATAGATGATGCATGTATTGATGGAGCTGTTTTTGGGCAAGCTGTTAAGATGCTTTTAAGATTATAGTGGTTTATGATGTCTGTGGTATAGGTATTGTAGCGATGATTGAGTAGGTAGATGGTTTTTCCTGCCCGTAATGTTCCCCAGATACAATAGATACTTTCAAGTGGATCGGTAATATTAATTCCAATGCGTTTTTCAGATATATTTTTGTGAATATAGTGTGCAATTATTTGGATGGTTTGGTCTAAGTCTTTATATGAAATTTCCTTGTCTTTATACTGTATAGCGATGCTATGTGGATATTTTTTTGCTTGTTGCTTAATGATATCCATTATTTATCCAGTTAATACTTTCTTGTAATGTTAATGCTGTTAAAGTAGATAGTTGTTTGTTTGAGGATCCAGAAAAAATATGATTGGTATTTAAACCATGGTATTCTTGAGGGCTAATAATTGAGCTTAGATATGCAATTCCTGATAAACCAATAATAGATTCATATGAAGCTGAAAAAATAAGGGTTTTTCCTTGTTGAAGATAAGCTAGATAGTTGGCTATGCTTCCCATAATGGTTGGTTTGATAATAATGTTTTTTGAGTATGAGGGAATGTTAAAATCTTTTTTTGGGCTATCTTGGGCGATAGGTAGTTGAGTTTCTAGATATAATTGCTTTTCTTCATCAATTGTTTTACAAGGCGCTTCGATATAATCTATATTTTTTTTGGGAATTTGGTTAAAAAAAGTTAAGGCTTCTTCTAAAGAAAAATTATTATTGGCATCAAAGCGACATTTTATATTTGGAAATTGAGTGATGATATCATTTATGATATTTACTTCTTGATTTGTTTCTAATCGTCCAATTTTATATTTTACGATTGATTGATTTTTGAGATCAGGTAAGTCTGTAAGATTGCTAGCAAATGTATGGCATTGACAGGTTACTGTAGTTGATAGATTCATAAGTAGGGCTGTTTCAATTCCAAATTGAATAGATGGTGTGGTACTTATTATCGGAAATTTAGGGATTGGGTTATTAAGATGTGATGAATCAATATGGATATGGGGTAGTTGATCAAGTTCTTTTTTAATTGACTTAATTGATTCGGTACTTAGGCCTGGTAGGGGCGCTATTTCGCCAATACCTATTATTGTTTGGTTATTACTTAATATTGCGTAAAACCCTTCTCGGTTTGTGATTGTTATCGTTCCAATGGTAATGGGGTTTTTTAACGAATGGTTAAAATATTTATAGGTAATAGTATATTTTTTTTTCATATTAATGGATTATGGTATCAAAGATAGTCAGTATGTTTAATGATTTGTAAAACTGTGTACTCACTAACTATATGGACAGTAAACAAAAAATTAGTTGTTGTAAGTTAGGTGCAATTAGTGCCATTTTAGCAGGTTTCTTTTACCTTATTATTGCAGTATTAACGTTTAAGTTACCTTCTTCTCTTATTACCTATGAGGCTTCTGAAGAATATTTTAGACATTTTAGTAATTTTTCTCTGACCTTTATGAACCTTAAGATTATGGTTATTTTTGCAAGTATTGCTATGATTGGTGTTGTTTGTGCTTTTTTAGCACTGTGTCGACCTGAAAATATTGCTGTTGTTTTATGGTCTTCTATTTTGGCTTTTTTGGGTTATGGATTTGGTATTTATCAGTCTATTATGGATATCTCTGTTATTCCTGAGCTTACAAAGACTTATTTGATTGAACCGGGAATTATTCAAGATGTTATTGTTGCTTTTGGGGTATCAAATCCTAAAATGTTTATTTTAACAGCTGGGTTACCTGGCATTTGGTTTTTAGTGGTTAGTTATTTAGCTATGTCTAATAAACATATTCCTAAGTTTTTAATTATTTTAGGTTTTATTTGGGGATTTGGTAATATTTTTTCTGCCATAGGATATGCGTTTTCTATTGTTCAGGTTTTATATGTTGTGTCTATTTGTATTATTATTGTTGCACCTATTTGGGGATTATCAGAAGGATTTTATTTGTTATCGCTGATAAAAAATCTAACTAAAGAAGTAAAAAAAGAATCTTATGTTGCAGAGTCTAATACCAATGATTCTGACATCTCTAGTCATAGTCAGTAAAGTATTATTGGTATCGTTTCGCTTTTTGACCAATATCTGTTCGGTATATCATATTTTCAAATGAAATATTGGTTGTTGTTTCGTAGGCTTGTGTAATAGCTGAATCTAATTGACTCGCTTTACTTACGATTCCTAATACTCTACCACCTGAGGTGACGATGTTTCCGTTATCTTGTTTGGTACCAGCGTGAATAATAGCTGTATTTTCTTTTTCTTGTGTTAGCCCTGATATAGGTTTTCCTTTTTGATAGGCATTTGGATAACCTCCTGATGCTAAGACAACACAAACAGCACTTTCTGTGCTCCATTCTAATGATATATTCGCTAATGTTTCTGCTTCTATTGCTTCAAATATGGTTAATAAATCGGTTTTTAGTAAAGGTAATACGACTTGTGTTTCAGGATCTCCAAATCGTACATTAAATTCCACAATAGAAATATCACCTGTTTTTGAGATCATTAATCCTGCATACACAATACCTTTATAGGTAATGCCTTCTTTTTGAAAGGCTTGTAGTAAGGGTTCAAAAATAGTTTCTGTTACTTTTTTATACATTTCAGGAGTAACTAAAGGTGTTGGGCAATAGGCTCCCATACCTCCTGTATTAGGGCCTGTATCACCATCTCCTATAGCTTTATGATCTTGAGCTGCTAACATTGGTAACATTACTTTAGAATCTGTAAAAGCGAAGATTGAGGCTTCATCACCTTCTAAAAAATCTTCAATAATAATTTCTGTTCCAGCGTCGTTAAATTTCTTATTTAATAAACATTCTTCTATTGCATTGTTTGCTTCGTTTTGTGAGGTTGCAATAGTTACCCCTTTTCCTGCTGCGAGTCCATCAGCTTTGATGACAATAGGATATTGATTATTAGCTTTAATATAATCTTTTGCTTTTTCGTAATCTGTAAAGGCATGATAGTTTGCGGTTGGAATATTGTAGTTTTTCATCAGTTGTTTAGCCCATTTTTTAGATCCTTCTAATTGAGCTGCTAGTTTGTTAGGGCCAAATATCGTTAGGTTTTCTTTTTGAAATGTATCGACGATTCCCATAACGAGTGGATCTTCTGGTCCTACGATGGTCATATCAATATTGTTTTCTTTTGCAAAGGATAATAAGCCATTAATATCAGCTGCATTAATAGCGATATTGGTTCCTAATAATGCTGTTCCTGCATTACCTGGTGCAAAATATAAAGTTGGATTTTTATCAGATTGTTTTAATGCAATTCCGATGGCATGTTCTCTTCCACCTGAACCAATAATGAGTAGTTTTGTCATGTATGAAAATTATCATTTGCTTTTGTTTGAGTCAATAATTATGTGGTGGTTATGAATAGGGTGTTGATTATCATTTAAAACACTTTATACTTAAGTTATGGAATGGTCAGATTTTTTATCTTTAATGCGAGATGGTGATGGAATAGATACTAAGTTTTTTGGTTCTTTTATTTCTGAAGATAAATTAGGCCCTATTTTAGTGGCTATGGCCAATACTAGGGGTGGTAATGTTGTTATTGGCTTTGATAAACGTAACTATCATTTATTAGGTACTTATGTTGATGAATCATTTATTAAAACCTTAGTTGATACGTATTGTTATCCTAAGCCTGATTTTTCCTTTGATATTTGTACTAAAAATGATAAACGTATTGTGATCATTCATGTTAAAGCATCGCCGTTAAAGCCTTATTATTATAATAATAAATGTTATGTTTTAAACCCAGAACGTTCATCTTTATCTATTTTAGAAAAAGATGTGTTACAAGATGATCGTACGTATTCTTTTAATCGTGTACCAGATTCTCGTGAGGAGGTTAGTAATCAAGCATCACGTGATGATAGCGCTTCTGTAGATGATGAACATTCTATTCAGCAGTTACAAGATTTACATGAGCTTACGGATGAGTTAGTTCAATTACATGATGTAGATACAGACTTGGTGTCTGCTAGTCATGCTATGACGAATACGGAACAGGTTGCTAGTGATGATACTCAGCCAGAGGTTATTCAGAGTGATTTATCTGAGGATATTGTTGTTACACGACCTGCTGAACAGTTGTCGATGAATCAGGTTGAAGAAAGACCACTGACAAAGCGACAAGAAGATGCGTTAGAGTATTTAGCTAAGAATGCGTTTATTAAGAATAAACTGTATCGAAGTTTGTATTCTGTTTCTCATAAAACAGCACATTTGGAGTTAGTTGATTTGGTTCAGCGTAATTTGATTGTTAGTCAGGGGTCTGGGCGTAGTACGTGTTATGTTATTGATGAGACGTGTAAGCGTTTAGCTGATTTAGTGAGGCATTAAACTCATATCCCAATCTTTAGTGACTGGATCTAAGTTTTTATTTTTTAACATGGTTATGATTGATTTTAAGGATCGTGTATCATTAATTTGAAATTGTTCTTCATAATGGCCATCCGTATATCCGGCAGGTGATGTATTGGATTCAGCCGACATTGTTGTGATGCCTAATGGTGCAATATTATCACGTAATTCTTTTGGTTCTCTGGTTGATAAGGTAATTCCTAAATCAGGATATACGAGTCGAAAAGCGGTTATTAGTTGGGTTAAATGTTTGTCGCTAATGGGGTAAGGTTCATGAAAGGTTCCAATCATATCTTGAATTCGTGGAAATGAAATAGCATATTTAACTTTCCAAAATGTTTTCATAAGATAATCTAGATGATTAGCCATTGCAAAGGCTTCGTATCGCCAATCATATAGACCTAACAATGCACCAATATTGATTTGATAAAATCCTGCTTTTGCTCCTTTTTCTACGGCATCAAGTCTGTTATTAAAATTTCGTTTTAAGCCAAAGGTATGATACTTTAAATAGGATTCTTTATGGTAGGTTTCTTGATATATCGTTAGTTTATCAGCACCTGCTTTGATTAAGGTTTGATAATCATCTTGTTCTAGGGGTTGGACTTCGATTCCTACAGATGAGAATAATGGGGTGATGATTTGGATAGCTTCTTCAAGATAAGGTGTGGAGACATGTTTGGGGGATTCTCCTGTTAGTAATAAGATATGTTTAAAACCTTTTTGAGCTAATAGTTCGGCTTCTTGTTTTATTTCGTCTTTATTTAATGTTTTTCGTTTATATTTGTATTCCAAACTAAACCCACAATAAGTGCAGGTATTAAAACATTCGTTGGATAAGTACATTGGAATAAATAATTGCATGGTATTACCAAATCGTTGTCTTGTTATGGAAACACTTTTTTGAGCCAGTGTTTCTAGCTTTTTTTCTGCGTTAGGTGATAATAATATACTTAGATCTTGTGATGAAAACTGTGTTTTATTTAAACATTTTTTAACGTCTATTTCGGATGTTAATAAGGATTGGCTAACAGTGTTTTTAATCAGGTTATGATTAAATTGCTGTGAAAACATTATTCTAAGAAACCAGTTAAGGGTGATGATGCCTCTGCTGATATTTTTTCCGGAGCTAGGCCGGATAAAAAGGCTTTTCTGCCTGCTATTGTAGCTAACTTAAATGCGCTTGCCATCTCTTCTGGTTGGGTTGCTGTTGCAATAGCTGTATTGACTAATACGGCATCGGCTCCTAATTCCATAGCTTTACTAGCGTGGGATGGTGCGCCTAATCCAGCATCAATGATGACTGGGATACTTGCTTGTTCAATGATGATTTTAATAAATGTTTCGGTTTGGATTCCTTGATTGCTTCCAATAGGTGATCCTAATGGCATAACAGCCGCACAACCTACATCCTCTAACATTTTTGCTAAAATAGGATCGGCATGAATATAAGGAAGAACATGAAAGCCTAACTTTACGAGTTGTTTAGCAGCTTCTAATGTTTCAATAGGATCTGGCATTAAATGGTTTTGTTCAGGTGTTACTTCTAGTTTTACAAAATCATTACCTGATAATGATCGGGCAATTTCAGCACAACGTATTGCTTCTATAGCTGTTCTTGCCCCTGATGTATTAGGAAGGAAGCTGTATTTGTCGGGGGTGATGATTTGTGTAAAAGGATCCTTTTCTTGTTTGAAATCGACTCTTCTAACCGCTACGGTGATGATTTCAGATTCAGATGCAATGATTGCTTTTTCCATGGTTTCTGGTGATGAAAATTTGCCAGTTCCTAATAGTAATCGACTTGAAAAGTTTTGATTTCCAAGAGTTAAATGATCCATAGTTGATTTATAATAAACAAAAGGGTTCTCTTCGACAATGTTACTTTTTAATTTGTTAGTATTTATTTATTCATTTTAAAAATGGTATGTTTATATATTTTCTTGTTATTTAATATGTTTTAAAGTATTTTAAACTTATTGTTTTATATCTATTTGGAGTATTTATGTTTGATAAAGAAATTTTAAAAAAGTCTTTTGAAAATTTTTCTAAACAACGTCCTTTTTCTTATTGTTATATTGATAATTTTTTTCCAAAATCATTAGCACAAGCGCTTTCAGTTGATTTTCCAAGTTTTGAAGATCCTAAATGGCATGAATATAAGAATCAGATTGAAATTAAAAAAGTATCGAACAATTGGAACGTTTTTCCTAAAACGACTTATGATACTTTTCGGTTTTTAAATTCGGTGGATTTTACTTCTTTATTATCTGAAGTGACAGGTATTGAGACATTGATATCGGATCCAGGATTAAATGGCGGGGGATGGCATATACATTCTAATGGTGGAAAATTAAATCCACATTTGGATTATTCTATGCATCCAAAAATGCCTTATCAGCGTAAACTTAACCTTATTGTTTATTTACAAGAAGGCTGGCAATCATCTTGGGGTGGTCATTTGGGTGTTTATGAACATGATGAAGAAAACAATGCTCCTGGAAAACTAGTTGATGAAATTGAACCGGTATTTAACCGTGCTGTTTTTTTTGATACCACTATGAATAGTTGGCATGGATTATGTCGTGAAGTGACAACCCCAAATGATATTTGTCGTAAAAGTATTGCTGTTTATTATTTAACAACGCCTCCGGAAAATGTTGATGATCGTGGCAAAGCATTGTTTGCTCCTACGGATGAACAAAAACATGATGATGGTGTATTAGATTTAATTAAAAAGAGATCTAGTATTGATTCTGCTTCATCTGTTTATAAATAATTATATAATTTATAGTTATTTAGTTTTTGTTTCTAGTCAAATGATCAGGGATATGATTAGATAATTTTATGGATTCTTTAACACAACTTGTTTTAGGCTCTGCTGTGGCTTATGTTGTAGCTGGAAAACAATTAGGGAAACGTTCACTGTTGATAGGTGGATTTGCGGGTACCTTTCCTGATTTGGATAGTATTCCGTTATCGTTATTTAATGATGACTTTTTGATGCTTAAACATCATCGTGGTTTTACTCATTCCTTACTTTTTTGTTTGTTTTTTCCGTTTTTAGCTACCTATTTAACGCGTCTTATTTCAGAAAAAGTATCTTTTAAACTTTGGTATTGGTTATATTTTTGGGTTTTTTTAACACATACGTTAATAGATTGTTTTACAAGTTGGGGAACTCAGTTGTTTTGGCCTTTAGCACCGCGTATAGCGTTTAACTCTATTTTTATTATTGATCCTTTGTATACAAGCTGGATATTACTTGGAATAGGGGTATGTTTATTTAAACCATTCTCTAAACGATTGCTTACTATTATGAAAATGAGTTTGCTTGTTAGTTCTGTTTATTTATTACTTACTTTGGGGGTTAAATGGAAGATGCATTATGATTTTAAAGCTTATTTTGGATATCATAATATTGAGTATTCTCAGATGATGACACGTCCTACGCCGTTTAATATTGTATTGTGGTCAGCTACGGTAAAAACAGATAAGGGGTTTTATGTTGCTTTACGTTCCTTATTTGATACATCTCAGCAAGAACAACCGTTGTTTATTGAAAATCCAGGGGTTGATGAATCGTTGTTTATGGATGAACGGAGTGATTTTGTTCGTTTTGTAACCAATGGATTTTATAAGGCTTCTTATTCAAAAGACGGTCTTAATATTCATGATTTACGGTTTGGTAGTATGGCAAACCTTCTTGATTCAGCACCACAGTTTTTATTTACGTATCGATTAAGTCGGTCGTTAGATGATTCCCAAACCAAGGTTGTGGTTCAAAATCCGGTTGTAGCTGATACAAAGTTGCTATTTAAACGACTTTGGATACGCTTAAAAGGTGTTTAGAATGTTGTTTACGTTTTATACTTAAGTGTATGATGAAAAATGTTTCTTTAGAGAATCAGAAGCGTGAGCGTAAAGCTGTTATTTTTGGTAGTTCTGGTTTGGTGGGGAGTCATTTACTGGATTTATTATTACAAGATTCATTTTACTCAAAGATATATATTGCGGTAAGAACGTTAACGGGTTTGAGTCATCCTAGGTGTGAAGAATATGTGATTGATTTTGATTGTTTGGATGAGTATCGATTTTTATTTGATGTGGATGATGTTTATTGTTGTTTAGGGACTACTTTAAAGGATGCTGGATCTGTAGAGCAGTTTGTTCGTGTTGATTATGATTATCCTAGTAAAATTGCAGCGCTTTCTCATAAAGCAAAGGTTCAGAATTTAGCCCTTGTCTCATCGGTTGGTTCAGATTCCAAATCAATGAATTATTACCTTGCGACCAAGGGTAAGTTAGAACATTATGTACGATCGTTAACGGGTTTAACTGTACTTGTTTTTAAGCCAGGTCTTTTGTTAGGGAAACGAAAACAGTTTCGGTTAGGTGAGCATATAGGTAAGCTTATTTTTCCATTATTATCGATTTTTTTGATTGGCTCATTATCTCGTATGAAAGCTATAGCTGCTCAAGATGTTGCTAAGGCAATGTTTCATAGTATTCAGTATCCTAGTGATACCTTAGATTTTTATTATCACGATATGAAATTGGCAGGAAATAAATAGCACTAATGGTAAGTTGTTTTTATTTTTTAGTTTAAAAATGATTGGATGGATAATGTTTTGCTTAGTTTGATAATGATTGCGCCTGTCTGATCGGTACGCCAGATTTTTCCATAGTGTTTTAGCCTTGATATGACGGATGAATGAGGATGGTTATAACGATTGTTTTTTCCTGCTGAGATAATGCTTTGTTGAGGTTTTATTGATTTTAAAAAGAGTTTGTTTGTCGATGTTTTGCTACCATGATGACCTACTTTTAGTAGTGTGCTTTTTAGATCAGGTAAATTATTTTTTAGTAAGGTGTATTCCGTTTGTTCTTCGATATCACCTGTAAATAAAATGGAGTAGGGGTGTTTGCTTAGTTTAAATACTAATGATTGATTATTTTTGTTTGTTTGATGAGGATGTTGGCAAGGATTTAAAAATTTAAACTGTAAGGTTTTATAGTTTAGTTCGTTTTGATTACAGACGGTTTCTTCATGAGTGTTTTTTGGAATTGTAAGTTTATGTTTGTTTAGATAGTTAATTAAATTTCCGTTATGTAATATGGTTTTGATGGGAATGTTTGCTAATAATGATTTTAAATTTCCAGCATGATCTTTATCAAAATGAGTAATTATTAATAGATCTAGTTGTCGGATTCCATAATAGCGTAATGCTGGTAATAAGACATTATAGGTTATGGAGCCTAATCGTTTGTCATAGGGAGGTCCTGTATCAATTAAACAGGTTAGTTGATTGGTTTTAATGAGTGTAGCATCACCTTGTCCAATATCAAGGTGCGTGATTATAGCTGTGCGATGGTATTGAAAATAATAGATATTCATACCTATTAGTATTAATCCTATGCAGCTATAGGTTTTTGTTTTTAAGGTATAGTTTGTTTTAAAGACTAGCCAAGTTGCTAGTAAAAATAAGCAGGTATTTAAATTGTGATGGTTAATAGGAATATCTGACAAAGGTAGGCTACTTACTTCGTTACTTACTATAATAATTATTTGAATGCATAGCCATGATACTTGATGGATTAAGAAGGCTAAAGGAAAACAAATAATACCTAAACATGTTGCTGTAAATCCTAATAATACGATGATTTCAATTATGTTAATTAATAGGATATTTGATATTAGTGATCCAAGGGGTAATGAATGAAATTTTAAAATTAATAAGGGGGTTGTAAATAACCATGGTGCCATTCCTATTGAGAGGATGTTTTTTATGATTTTGGGTAATTGATGGGGGAGTTTTTTTTGGACAATGTCTGTACCAAAGACAAGTGAAAATGTTGCTAAGAATGATAAGATTGCTCCCATTTTATAAATAATGAATGGATCTATTAAAAACATGATTAAGGCTGTTAAACTGATTACATGTAAGGGTGATGATTTGTACCCAAACCCAAATTTGAGGATAAACATTAGCTTTGCCATTAAGATGGCTCTTAATACGGATTCTCCTCCACCGGTTAAGATATAAAAGAATATGCTAATTGGAATTAAAATAATGAGTTGATAATGACGGTATAATCCTAATCCATTTAATATAATATGGCAGAGTCCAAGAACTAAGGATACTTGTGATCCGGAAACAACGATTGCGTGAATTAGTCCTGCTTTTTTAAATAATTGTTTGTATTTATGATCTAGTTCAGAATAATTTTCACCAAAAATAAGGGCAGAATAAATGCTTGCATGAGGATTAGTCATACTTTTTTGATGTTGTTTAATAATATATTCTTTTACTTTAAAACACATATAATGAGTATTAAATGGACTTCCTTTTTTGATGGTTTTAATGGTTTTAATGGCGATCGTACCAAGTTTTTTATGATAGAGTGCGTATGTGAGTTTGTTGTGTTGGCCTGGATTGCTTGCAATAGAAGGTTTTGTGTAGGAACCGTTAATACTTACTGTATCACCTAATTGAAGTTTGTAAGTGTGTTTTTTTGGTAAAAACCCTCTGATTTGAAAGCCTTCTTTTATTGTTATAATAACTTTGTTTTTGTGGTGATAGGTTAAGGTGCCTATAAATTGTGTTTGCTTTGATGTTGGGTACTGATTAATAATGGATAATCGTTGGTTTTTTTGAGTGCTGATATAGTAATTAATCAAGATAATCCAGAGGATGAATACAAGAATACTAAGAGTTGTATGCTTTTTTTTGCTGATAGCAATCATTAGTATTCCTAACCCAATAATGAGGCTGTAAAGGTAGGTTGTTAAGCATGATAGAATTGTTGTTAATAGCCCTATGGGAAGTAAGAAATAATGGTTTTTCATGTTATATAATTATATTTTTTGTTAAATATAACGTAAATATCATTTGATTCCTACAGAAAATATCGGTAAAATTAGGTATTCCTTATTATTGGAGATTATCATGCTTAAGAAAGTTCTTATTTTGTTAGCTTTGGTTATACCCACTGTTTTTCTTTGTACTATTTTAGTGATGAACCAATCTAATTTGGGTAGTAAAAAACATTTTGAGCAAAAAGAATATTTGGTTGAAGGAATGACTTGTAAGGCATGCGAGTTTAAGATTAAAAATACTTTAAATGGTAAATATGTGTCAGTTGAGTCTGTTGATTTTGAAACGAAGCGAATTGTGTTGCATTTGGATCCTCATAAAAAGAATTTGTCGTTACTGAATTCTGATTTAGTAGATCAGAATTATGTGTTAAAAAAGTTACCTAAGCAGACATTAAAGGTGATTGATTATAATATAAAGATTAATTAATGTTTAATCGACTTGGAAGTATTGTTGTTTCTTATTTTATTAATTTAGGTGCGATAACACAGTTAGCATTTCGTTTTTTTAAGTCTATGTTTTCGCCTTATAAGTTATATAATAAGGTGATTAATCAGGTTTATTTATTAGGTATTCAATCGTTGCCTATCACAATTATTACCTCTGTATTTATTGGAATGGCGTTTACGTTACAAATTGTTTTAGAATTTGAAAAATTTGGAGCTAATTTTTTATTAGGAGGGATTGTTGGGTTAGCTATGTGGAGAGAGTTGGCTCCTTTATTAACGGGGGTAGCTGTAAGTGCTCGGATTGGAGCGGCTATTGCCTCAGAGTTAGGTACTATGAGAGTAACTGAGCAAATTGATGCTTTAAAAACCTTGTCCCAAGATCCTGTTAAGTATTTGGTTGTTCCAAGAATTTTAGCTGTAATGATTATGATGCCTTTATTGGTAGGTGTTGCTGATGGGGTTGGGTTTATGAGTGGTTTTTTTGTGGGGGTTCCCATGGCTAATATTAATCCAAATGCTTATTTTAGTTCCGCTATCAATATGTTAGAGCCATTTGATATTATTGGGGGACTTATTAAAGCGCTTGTGTTTGGTTTTTTAATTGGATTAATTGGTTGCTATCAAGGACTTAATACAAAGGCGGGTGCAAAGGGTGTTGGTATTTCAACAACCCATGCGGTTGTTAAGACTATTATTTCTATTTTTGTTGTTAATTACTTTTTGTCGTATCTCTTATTTTAGTTAGTATTTTTAGGAGGTTGTTATGATTGAATTATGTCATTTATCTAAATCGTTTGATGGGAAATCTATTTTAGATGATTTATCTTTATCGGTGCCTACGGGTAAGAAAATTACGATTATTGGACCTTCTGGATCTGGAAAAAGTACCTTGTTAAAATTAATTTTGTGTTTGATAAAGCCTGATTCTGGGAAGGTTCTTGTGGATGGGCAGGATATGGCATTATTAAATGTGGATGAAATGTATGGAATTCGAAAGAAAATAGGCTTGTTATTTCAGTCGGCAGCTTTGTTTGATTCGATGACAGTTGAGGAGAATGTTGGTTTTTCTTTATTAGAATCACCGACTTCGCTTTCTAGTAAGGATATCCAAGAAAAAATTGATCATGCATTGGATTTGGTTGAAATGTCAGGTTTTAATGCTATGTTTCCTTCTGAGTTATCGGGTGGTCAGCAAAAACGGGTTGGTCTTGCTCGTGCTATTATCAACAATCCTGAATATTTGCTTTTTGATGAACCTACGACGGGTTTAGATCCTGTTTTATCAACGAATATTGAAAATCTTATTGTTCGTATTTCGGATGAGTTAAATACCACGGCTATTATTGTGACTCATCAAATTTCTACGATTATGAGAACCTCAGACTTAATTTATTATTTACATGAAGGAAGTTTATTTGATCCAGAAACGCCAGAAACGATTATGACATCATCAAATAAAGTTATTAATGCTTTCATTAACGGACAAACTAATGGATAGAGATTCTAATAAGTCCCTTGTTGTTGGGATTTTTACTTTTTTAATGCTTGTTGTTTCCATGGTGCTAATTATTTGGCAAAGTGATATTTTTCGTAAAGTTACGGGATATGAATTGGTTGGACGGTTTGATCATATTGGGGGTCTTATTGATGGTGCTGCGGTTCGTTATCGTGGTTATACGATTGGTCATGTTGTTTATATTTCACCTCTTCCTATACATATTGATGTTAAATTCTTTGTTGATGGACAAATTGAAATTCCGGATGATTCAAAAGTTAAGATTATGTTTGATGGGTTAGTTGGTGAAAATTATATTCAGATTGAGCCTGGTTTGAATATCGAATCATTTTTACAAGATGGTGATATTATCAATGGAAAGTCAGGCTCTGATTTAGCTAATTTTATTGATTTAGGGTCTCAAAATTTAGTTCAATCAGAGGCTATTCTTACTCATTTAAGGTCATTTTTGATGGATCCTATTTTGTTTTCTCAGATTAAACGTATTATTAGTAATGTTCATGATATTTCTACGGAATTATCAAATTTATCTAAAGGTGAATTGGCTAGTTTATTGAGAAATGCTAATGATTCTATCGATGCTATTCAACCTTTGATTGATTCTGTTGTTAATGAGGAATCGTTATTTTTAATTCATGATTCCATTAAAAAATTTCATGCTACAACGGTTTCTTTAGCTGAATTGGAATCGATGACATCAACGTTATCTGATCCTGAAACGATTGGTAAGATTACGACTATTCTTGGGAATTTAGAAGATGTGTCTTCTGATTTGCAGATGTTAGTGGGTGGCGTTGGTGAATCATCGCCTTTAGCTAGTTTTCGTAATTTAAAATTAAGTACTAATACTCATGTTTCTTATGCGCCAACTATTTCTAGAGGTTATTTTGATACTATGGTTGGGATTGATAATGGACGTTTTGGATTGATAGGTGGGATAGGAAATCGGTTTGGAGATATTAATTTTCAACATTTTCAGCAATCGTATCGTTTTTCTTCTTTGCTTCGTTCTCGTTTTGGAATTATTCATAATTCTGAGGGGTTAGGTGTTGATTTTTATCCACGTTCTAATATTTCTTTATCAGCTAATTTTTATGATTTTAATAATCGTTATTTTAGTCTTTCTTCAGCTTATAACTTAAATGATTATTTGAATTTTGAACTTGTTTATCGTAAAGATTCTTTGGTTGATCAGGGTGGTATTGATTTAGGTATTAATTTAGATATTTAGTATTTTAATTTGCTAAGTTGTTACGGTTTCTTTTTTTTTGGTTTTATAACGATTTATTTTAGCTAATATTTTTTCAAAATCGCTTAATGGTTGTGTGGGTCTTTCTACTAATTGAGCATCTTCATAGATAAAAAATAATTCTTTTGTTACGGCTGCATCTGCTAAAGCACGATGCGCGTTAAGGTGTCCAATTTTGTATTTCTTGGTTAGTGCTGATAATGATGATCGTGGTTCTTTCATGAGTTGTGCCCATTTAAAGGTACAGATAATAGTATTGTTTTGTAGTGGTAAGTTATGTTTTTCAAATTCGTTTATTAGCCAAGGAACATCAAAGTCTGCATTATGAGCAATGATGGTTGCATTACCAATAAATGTGTGGAAATCTTCGATGACTTCTTTCATATTGGGAGCATTTTCTAGCATTTCATCGTTTATGTTGGTAATGGCTTTAATTTTTTCTGGAAGTGTTATGGGGGATTTAATAAAGGTATCAAATGTATGTTCTAATCCATCAGTATCAATTTTTAAGGCTCCAATTTCTATGATATGACCTTTTTTTAATTCTAAGCCAGTTGTTTCAAAATCTAAGAATATTAAACATTCTTTTTTTTGGCTAAATAAGGATGCTTGTCCTGAACATTTTGGAAAATAAAAACATCGATGCCCTATATTAGCTTGTGTACGGTAAATAGTGGGCCCGTTACATAACTTGCATTCTTGTGTATATGATATTTTCATTAAATTGTTAAATAAGTTTTGTATTTTTTTGATATGGATCATATTGTTACATGATTTACAGGTTGTAAAATCGCCATTATCGCTTGTTTCCCAGCTACTTTCTGATAGGCTTTCTTTACAGATAGGACAGTTGTATTTGATTGAAAAATCACAGCTTGTGCATTGGATGTTATTTTCTTTGATCTTTAAGCAGTTTAATTGTTTGCAGGAGGGGCAGGCTCGGTTTATTGATGTGGACATGGAATTATACTGTGTCTAGGTATACTTTGCTCCCGACAGATAATGTTTGTCCTTGATATTTACCGTTATAAGGAAATTCAGAGGGTTGATCCATTTGGCATATCACCAATTGGCAGATACGTCTCTCAGCATCTAGTTTAATGGGTAAGGAGTTAGCATTATATAGTTCTAGGGTTATATTTCCTTCAAATCCAGAATCTACCCAACCGGCATTTTGAATAAATAAGCCCATTCGTCCAATGGAGCTTCGTCCTTCTACAAAGGCTGAAAATCCATTAGGAATTCTTATATGTTCTTTTGTTGTTGCTAAGATAAATGATTTTGGAGGTAAAATGATAGAATCAGCATGAATATCTTTGTATTTTATTTCTTTATCAAAACTAAGAACCCCATTATCGTTTAAATTTTCATCTATAACTAAAAAATGAGATCCTAGACGACAATCGATAGAAGCAGGCTGGATAGCATTGTCTGCTATGGGGTCTATAATTAAACTATTGTTTGCTAATAATTCACGGATTTTTTTGTCAGATAGAATCATATTCCTATAAAATGATTTTTTTTCGCTGAGTAGATGAGTATGACTCCTACTATAATTAAGGTAAGACCAATGATACGTCGAAATGAAATAGTGTTGTGTTCTGTGATATGAAATAATTGATCTAGATATTGTTCCATTGAATCAACTACTTTTGGGAAAAATAATTGTATTATACCTAAAATTATACATAGTAATGAACAAAAGATTAATAATGATTCCATTTAAAATATCCCTCTAAATTTATGATTACTAATGATAGTATAATCGAAATGACTCAAAAATTCGATATGATAATTATTGGTTCTGGGGGTGGTTCAAAATTAACTCGTCCTGCTGCTAATTTGGGGTATCGTGTTGCTATTGTGGATCATGGCCCTTTGGGTGGAACTTGCCTAAATCGGGGTTGTATTCCTTCTAAAATGTTAATTCATTCTGCTGATATTATTGCTGATATTAAAAAAGCTAAGCAATTTTTTGTTCATGTTGAAGATACGGTTTCTGTTGATGTTGAGGGCTTAGTTAATTATGTATCGCATGAAGTTGATTCTGAATCGAATTCTATTAAACCTCTGTATGAAAAACATGAGCATATTACTTATTTTTCTGGCACTGCTGTTTTTAAATCAAATTATGAGATTCAGGTAGGGGATGAGCTTATTACAGCTGATAAAATTTTTATTGCAGCTGGAGGTCGTCCTTATATACCTGAGATTAAGGGGTTGATGAATACTCCGTATTGGACATCAACAGAAGCTTTAAGGGTTAAAACATTACCTCAATCATTATTAATTATTGGTGGTGGTTACATTGCAGCTGAGCTTGGTTATTATTTTCAAGCGTTGGGTGTGGATGTGACGTTTTTAGTACGAAGTCGGATGATTAAACATGAAGATGATGACATTATTTCAAATTTTGAAGAACAATTTTCAAAGCATCATCGCCTTATTTTTGGGAATCTTCCAGTTCATGTTAAGTATTTAGATGATGTCTTTCATGTTACATTAGCTAATGGGGATATTTTGCAGTCGGATCAATTATTGGTTGCAACGGGTATTCAACCTAACTCTGATTGTTTAGGTGTTCAAAATACGGATATTGTTTGTGATGATAAAGGGTTTATTCAGGTTGATGATTATTTGGAAACAGCTGTAAAGAATGTATATGCTTTTGGTGATATTATTGGACGGTATCAGTTTCGTCATTCTGCTAATTTTGAAGGTCAATATTTATTTGATCATGTTGTTAAAGAGTATGATGGTCTTTCAATTAAGTACCCGCCAGTTCCTTATGCTATTTTTACAAATCCTCAAGTAGCAGGTGTTGGGTTAACAGAACGGGATTGTATTGCTCAAAATAGAGATTATTATTGTGGTGTGAACTGGTATAAAGATTCGGCTATGGGGATGGCGTTACAGTCTGATAAAGATTTTGTGAAACTTATTTTTGATACAAAAACACATTGTTTGTTGGGGGCTCATATTATTGGTAAAGAGGCTGCTACTATGATTCATATGTGTATTATGGCGATGAATTTACATGCTAAGCATGAGGATTTGTTAAACATGATTTATATTCATCCTGCTTTGCCTGAAGTGATTCGTAATGCAGCTCGTAATGCTAAGCCTAATTAATTTTACAAACATCATGATTTTGGGTACTCTTATTTTATGAATGTTTTTTTAATTTTGATCTTAGGTTTTTATATTTCATTTTATTTATTTGATTCTATTGTAGAGTGGTTAAATATTCGTTGTGTGTCTACTACTATACCGGCTGAGTTTCAGGGTGTTTATGATGATGAAAAATATGCAAAATCTCAACGGTATTTAAAGGAAACGACTCGTTTTGGTTTTATTCAACAAACCGTTACGTTAATTGTTGTTGTTCCTTTTATTCTTTTGGGGGGCTTTAATCAGTTAGATGTATTTGTACGTTCTTTAGAATTATCGTCTTTGTTTTCAGGGGTAGTTTATATTTTGATTTTATTGCTTGGTATGATGTTTATGGGGATACCTTTTTCTTATTATTCAACGTTTGTTATTGAAGAATCCTACGGGTTTAATAAAAGTACTAAGTCTATTTTTTGGATGGATTTTTTAAAATCGATGTTGCTTTCTTTCTTAATTGGAATTCCTATTTTGATGGCTATTTTATGGTTTTTTGAATCGTTAGGAAGTATGGCTTGGGTTGTTGCGTGGGGATTTTTAATTTTCGTTCAACTTATTTTAGTGTATATCGCACCCAGTTTTATTATGCCTTTGTTTAATACTTTTGAACCATTAGAAGACGGTGAATTAAAAACAAAACTTGAAGCGTATTCTTTGGAACATAATTTTTCGTTTGAAGGGATTTATAAGATGGATGGGAGTAAGCGTTCGAGTAAATCAAATGCTTATTTTACTGGGTTTGGTAAGCAACGTCGCATTGTTTTGTTTGATACTTTAATTGAAAAACATAGTGCTGATGAATTATTGGCTATTTTGGCTCATGAAATGGGTCATTATAAGTTACGTCATATTCATAAGTCTTTAGCTTTATCTGTGGTTACGAGTGGGTTAATGTTATTTTTATTGTCATTATTTTTAAATAATGTTTTGTTAGCGGAGGCCTTTGGGATGGAATCTGTTTCAATTTATAGTTCGTTAATATTTTTTGGGTTTTTGTTTCAGCCGATTGAGGCGGTGATTGGTGTTTTGTCTAATTATCTATCACGAAAACATGAGTTTGAGGCTGATGCTTTTGCTGTTCGTACCACAGCCTTGCCGGATGCTATGATTGGGGGGTTAAAACGTTTATCAGTTGATAATTTGTCAAATTTAGAACCAAGTTACTTAAAAGTATGGGTTGATTATACGCATCCTCCAGTATTACAGCGTATTAATGCTATTCGAAAGCTGGGTTAAATGAGACGCTTTTTTTGTTTTTTTCTTGTTGTATTATGTGCAGACTATGTGTTTGCTTTTTCGACACGTTCTCTTGAAGAGACTCTTCAGTCTGATGTGTATAAGCATGTTGATGTAGCGGTTTCACTTAAGGATTTGGATAAGGATAATTATATTTTTTCTGTTCGGGATGATTCTGATTTTATTCCGGCATCTTTAACGAAGTTACTTTTAACTGGAACTTGTTTAGAATATTTATCGACTTCGTTTCGTTTTAAGACAAAGGTTTATTTGGATAAAGAGTCTTTACCCACTTTATATGTTAAAGGGGTAGGGGACCCTAACCAAACTTTAGAGCAATTTCATTTGATCGCTCAGGCTTTGTTAAAGAAGAACGTTAGACGACTAAAATCCATTGTTTTGGATAGTTCTATGATTCAATTAGATGCGAATCGGTATGGTAATAGTGCTCGTTATTATTATGCTTTAGGAGGCGCTTTCAATTTTAATTATAATCAAGTGCAGTTATTGGTTCATGCAGAAGATAAACAACTTCAGGTATCACCACAAACTAATTTTGTTGAATTGGATGTTCGATCGTTACAATTTTTGTCACCTGATGAGCGAGGTTTTCCTTCTATTTCGTTACAACAGCGGCCCAGTTATGATAAATATATTATTAGAGGAAAAGTGTCTAAGCAAGATGAGGCATATACGAATTTACAGTTAAGGGTTTCTAGACCAACTCATTTTTATGCATCTATGTTAAAACAGGTTTTGCTTGATCATGATATTAAGGTGTTAGAGCCCTTACATTTTGATTCGTTTTTAACTCGTAAAAAAAAGCGTTTGCTTACCTTAACATCGTTACCTTTATCTAATTATTTAGAAGAAATGAATCAAAAAAGTAGTAATATAATTGCAAGTATTATTCTTAAAATTTTAGGTAGGTTAGAGTATGGTGATCCTGGTACACATCGTAAGGGACTTCGTTTGATGAAACAGTTTTTGGAAGATAAGTTAGATTTAGAATCATCACAGTTTACTTTACAAGATGGGTCAGGGTTATCTCATCATAATCGTTTAACAGCAAATCATATGAATCAATTTTTAGATTATTTTCATCAGAAATATCCTGAGTTAGTTAAAACAATGTTTGTTGATGTTAGAGAAGAAGCGGATTATGATTCGATTGAATTACCGGACCGGTATCATGTGTATGTGAAATCAGGAACGTTATCTAATTTAGGTGTTAATAATTTAGCTGGGTATATTTTGGATAGTATTACGGAGTCTGTTTATAGTTTTGTTATTTTAACTAAAAATGACGGAACTAAAAAACCAGCTTATAAAGGAACGTTATCTAATCCTCTTTTACAGCAGTTAATTAATATTACGATAGCTAATTAATAGTATAAGAGTGTTTTATGGGGGGTATCATGATTACTTGTTTTTCTTGATTTTTACTATTGCTAGTGTAGTATAGTCTTTAGATAGCTTTCTAAGTTTAATAATTTCTTATTTATAAGAAGTTGATTCTTGATTAAACTCGGTATAAGTAATTGTCTAAGTGGTTTAGATAATTCTTTGCAATTTTTTTTGCTGCATTTAATTCTGTTGTTGTTGTTGTTATTGGTGTTGTTGGTTCTGGTGCTGCTTCTGCTTCTTTTGCCTTTTTTATAATTTTCGTAGTTGATGGTCTCTGTTTGTTTCTTTCTGTAAGATAGTTTAGAAGGTCTTTCCATAGATTTTTTTCTTCTTGATTTTTAATGTTTGGTGTTTTTTCAGGTATTTCTAATAGAAGTTTTAAATACTCTATAGGTGTTTCTAGCAGTAAAATGTAAGTTTCAGGAATGTCGTCCTCTGTTTCTAAAGAGGTGTTGCTATTAAAATCTCGTAAATACTTTGTTAGCGTAGGATTCATTTCTAAATTTGATATTAGCTTCTGAATATCCTCATGGTTTAAATTTTGTAATTGATCTATTAGATCCTCAGGCTTAATATCACTTTTTTCTATTTTTTTTAATTGTTGTATTACTTTCTGCAAAATCTTGATTTTTGCAGGGATAGGTTTTATTAAATCTATCTTAGGAGTGTTTTCAATTATTTTTGCTTGCACATTCTCATACCTCCTAAGCAAATTGATTAGGTTAGATTTAATCTCCATAAGATTTTTTAGTTTCTTTCGAGTTTCATCAATTTTTTCACTTCTCTTTTTTTTGTTTATTATTTGTTCAAAATTTTTCTTAATATTCTCTAATGCATTTTTAGATTTCTCAATACTCTGTAATACATCGTTAGGTTTTTTATTTTTACTACAACTTTTAACGGTTATTGGTTTTTGTTGGATTGGTATGCCAATGCCAGCTCCATTGTCTGGTTCTGTTTCTGTTTCTGTTTCTGTTTCTGTTATAGTTTTTATGAAGGCAAGTCTATCTGCCATTTTTGTAGTTATTTCAGAATTATGTATACTTATAAGATCTTCTATAATAAATTTCGTAGGATAAATTTTCCATTGCTCAAAATTATATTCTAATTTAACTATTTTTTCACATTGATTTCTATTAACTTCTAATGTTGGTATTTTTTCTTTTAATGCTTTAATTAATGTTTCAATGTCAATTTCACTAGCTTTGGTCGCTAAAATAGATTTACTTTTTTCTATTATTTGGTAAAGTTTTATATAGCTATCTAAGTAGCCGTCATCTGTTAACTGTTGGATTTTTGTTAGAATTTCATATTGTTTTTTTCTGTTAGGGTCACTGTCTGCTTTTGTTTCTAGCCCATCTAGCCTAATATTCGCGATATTGAGTGGTTGATTTATTAAGTTTTCTATTTCTCTTATTTTTTCAAGTAGTCTTTCAAAATCATGCTCTGTTATCTCATTTGTTTTTTCTTTAATAATGTTGATGATGATTTCTAATTTTTTTATTGTTGTTGCTAAAAATTCATCTATCTTTTCCCAGTTTTCATTTGTATATTTTAATTCTTCAATAGTTAGTATATTGCTTAATTCTTTTGTAGGAGGAGGTGGTATTTTTTTGAGTTCCTGTATGCTTGAAATTATTGCGTCATTACTATGTATTTCTAATGTTTTTAATGTTTCTGATGGTAGAGATGGTATTTTTGAAGATCGATCACTACCTTCTAGTAAATTAAAGCATGGCGCTAAAAGAAGACAAATAGTATTTTTAGCTATTTTAGCTTCTTCCCCTTTTTCTTGATATAATTGTGCTTGAAGTAAAATTGTGTCACCATACGATGTTTTTGTTTCTTCAGTCGCTTGTAATATTACTTCATCTCTAACCTGCCAAGATTGATTACGATTATCTTTTATAGATAACACATGACGTTCTAACATTCGTAATAAACCATCTTTTACATCTTCTATTGGATCAAAATTCTCTATTTGCTCTAAATTGCTTCCATTCAAATCATTGTTGTCTGTTACAAGCCTAGCAATCAATAACGCTAAAGTAGTATCCCAACTTCTTTTACTAGGATCAAGATTAGCAATTGTTCTAAATGCTTTACTACCTTTCTCTGAGCCATTATATTGTAATGTCATAGGAAAATTGCATTTCAAAATCTCTTTCATTTTATTTCTATCGCTACAAAGTTTTTTTAATTTTTCTAATTTTTCTAATGGTTTCGGATTAGGTTTTCTGATTTTTTGTTTCAATGGAAGGTCAGATCTTATTTGGATGATGCTTTTCATGATGTTTTTTCCTTGTAATAAAAGATATTTTTTTATTATTTTTTAATCTTAATTATTTATTTGTTGATATGATTTTTATGTTTTTTCTTGTTATCGTGTTTTTTTTAAAAAAAATTTCAATTATTTTTAAAAATTTGAAAATTGATATTAAATGGTTAATTTTTTTTCGTTTTTTTAATGGTTTTTGTAATGTTGTTATCCAATGCTTTATTAATTAGTTTTATAATTTTTTTAGAATTAGGTTTTTCCAAGGAGCTAAACCGAGCAATTACGTTACCATTTTGATCGATTAAGAATTTATTAAAGTTCCAGTTGATTGGACCTGAGAAATTGGGGTTGGTTTTAGGGGAAGTTAAAAATGTGTAGATAGGGTTTTGATTTTTACCAGCAACATCAATTTTTTCTGACATTGGAAAGGTAGTTTTGTAACGTAAGTCACAAAATTGTTTAATATCTTCATTACTGCCAGGTTCTTGGTTCCCAAATTGATTACAAGGAAAGCCAATAATTTCAAAGTCTTTGTCTTGAAATGTTTCATATAGTTTTTGTAAATGTGTGTATTGGTAAGTAAATCCACAATGGCTGGCTGTATTTACAATTAATAAAACTTTTCCTTTATAGGTAGATAAGGGGATGATATCACCTAATAATGTCGTGTAGGATAAATCATGAAATTGCGTTATTGTTTCGGTTTCATTTTGTGTTGTTGTTGTATTGGTTACTACCTTTTTTTTAGTTAAATTTGCATAAAGTTTTGTTGCTGCTATCAAGGCAAGACACGTTATTAAAATAATGGTTATTGTTTTCATACGTATATAATACCGAATAGAGTTTGTTTTTAAACGTAATTTGGCCTTAGTTTAGTGCTCAATTTGTAAGATGAATACTATAGTTTTAGTTTTTGTCTTGTGGGTTGAAAAAATATTTTCTTTTTTTTTCAAATGGCTAAACCTTTTTGCCTAATATTATTTTTGTAAATGGATTTAGTAGATTTAACTAATCGTAAGAATCTATATAACTTTGTTATATGATGTGTTTCATATTGTTTTTATGGGATAAGTATTTTTTTAACTGTTTGGATTAGGGTAGGACTATATATTTAAATCGTATAATTAAGAAACTAAAATTGGAGTTTGGTTATCTGTTTCAAATTGATCAAATCTTCTACTAGACTTTCTAAGAAGATCATCTTTTTCTTTTTGTTCTTTAATTTGTTGGCGGTGTTCGAGAGATTTCATTATTGCATAAGCTTGTCCTTTGCTTATGTTTTCAAAAAATTCAATAATATTGTTTGCAGCTTGTTTTTGTTCTGCTTTTTCTTCTGCTGTTAGTTCATCGTCTTCTCCTAGAGCTGCTTTTGCAAATGGACCAAGCATATTTAGTAAATCCTGAGTGCTTAATTCTGGATATTTTATTAAAAGCATTTGAAGTTGATCTAATTTATTTAGATTATTAGCAAATTTGTTTAAGATATTTTGTCCTGTTTTGTCTAGGCCCATATTGTCTAGAGTTTTTATAAAGTTTGTTAATGCTTTTGTACTTTGTGGTGTTAGTTTATCTGAAAGAATAGATACTAAGTTTGTTAAATTTGATAGACCTTGAGGACTTAATTTAGTTGACATTGTACCTATGGTTGATAATAATCCAGCTAAGGGTTGTGTTATTGCTGAGTTTGCTTTTGCTGTGATATTGGTAATAATATTAGTTATATTTATTAATGTTTGTGGTTTAACACCGGTTTGTGCATTAATCATTGAAAGTGATGTCATCATATTTTGCATTTTCGGAGCATCTTGGCCTTTCATTGATGCTATTTGTGTTGTCGCAGATGCCATGATTTGTGTTAGTTGAGGTGATGATCCATGCTTTGCTGCTATTTGAGTTAGAACGGTTGCTACAGATGATGTTGTATGAGCTGTTGCGTTAGGAAGAGATGCTGCGGTTGAAATAGCATTGGCAACAGAGGCTGTGGTTTGAGCTGTCGCTTTAGGAAGTGCTGCTGCAGTTGAGATCGCATTGGCAACAGAGGCTGTGCTTTGAGGTGTTGCATTAGGAAGAGATGCTGCAGTTGTGATAGCCTTTGCAACAGTAGCGGTGGCTTCGGGAGCTTTATTGGCAACGGCAGTAAG
>CETM01167289.1_pt1 | contig 27032 bp, 29 predicted proteins | sample 361451 | NCBI WGS metagenome assembly CETM01 (sample SAMEA2622690, study PRJEB7988) | marine metagenome | isolation source: saline water (ENVO:00002010), including
GTTCGTGCCATCACGCTGCAGATGGAAGTCGATGAGCTAAAGGCTGAGGTTCAGCAGCTGAAGAAAGAGGCGCAGCAGGCCCAGAAGGCGCGCGACAAGGCCAAGCACGAAGCCGAGCAGTTGCGTACCCGCAACGCCAAGCTTAGTGACAAGCTTGATGCCGCAAAGAAAGACGCGAAGCAGGCCAAGCACCTGGCGCGCGAAGAGTTGCAAAAGGCGCGTGCCAAGCAGGACGCCAAGCGGGGCAAGTCGGCCAATAGCGGTGCGGATGAAGAGGCGCCGTCGATCACCAGCGACGATGGCAAGGTCCAGGTGTCGCTGACCAATGACCAGGTCCAGATTGCGCAGCCGCCTCATTACGTTATCAGTAGCACTCCGCTGAGCGAGAGTGATCAGCATCAGCTAGAATTCTGCGACCTGATCACCGCGGTTCGCGAGAGCGAATATGGCGAGTTCGTGGACCAGGCTGCTCAGACCATGGCGGCTCGCTGGCGACAGCAGAACCAGTGTCTGAGGGTCGAAGACCTGGAGCTACCGACAAAGGTTACGGCAACGCTGGCCGAAAATGGGCTCGTGATGATTAGCGACATTGAGAGCCGCCATGCAGCAGGCACTCTGGCTGACATCAAGGGGATCGGGCCGGCCGCCATCGACCAAGTGGACAAGGCGTTGGCAAGCGTATCTTGATTGGCGCTATAGCGGCTTGCCAGTCATAGGGGCTGGCCTTATAGGTAGACTGTGTAGGGTCTGGCTGGTGACCATCTACCGGATATCTAGCTGGTAGATCCAAGCCAGGCCTAGGTTTACTGTGATTGAGGAATGCTAGCCGCTGGCCGAAAGGTTGCTCATATTGCAGGTTTGTTTATGCCGCGTACCTCATCCGGACAACAAGTGGCTCTGACCAATACGAGAAACGGGAAAAATGATAATGGTGGTGCTTGACAATGTTTAGCGGTATGCAGGTTGCTGGTGGAGGATACGAGCGGTTTGTTCGCAACTGTGGTTGGATTGCATTATCAATTTACATTTTTTCCTGGTTTTTTAGCCTTGATGTGTCGCGTGCGGCGGAAGTGGTCTTTCTCCTTTGCTTCATTTTTCTTTGGTTTCGCGAGCCAGACAGGAAAATAAAATACCATTGGGTGTTTCTCGTCTTTTTGGCATTTATTGCGCAGGAAGTATACGTTTACTTCTTCGCGATCGAGAGGTTTCCTGGCTTCGCAGATGGTCAGCTCAAGGCCTCCAGGCATATAGCAAAGCTGTTTTTGTGTATCGCTGTGGCTTGGTGGCTGAGAGGGTCTGTAAGAGCGGCTATCTATCTTGCAGCTATTTTTGTTGCAGGTTTCTTGTTTGCATTGCTGATTGATTTTGACTCAAGCCAATGGCTCATGGGGCTCCAAGGGCATCGCGTTGATTTTGGTTTTACCAATGCGCAGCATACGGCAGTATATTTTGCGATGGCGCTAGTCTTTTCAGTGTGTTGGTTCTGGCACTGTTACCAGAAAAGCACCTCACTCTTGTTGCTGTTGACCCCGGCGGGGCTCGTAATTCTCTCGGTATTGGGTGTTATTATTACGCAGACTCGAGCTGTCTGGTTGGGTTGTTTCCTTGCTTTTTTATTAATTGCTTTAGTGGCTATTCTTTTAAAGAAGAAAGAAGCTCTAACACTGCTTTCCACCCCAAGGGCGGGCTTATTTTTTGTCCTTGGTGCTATGTTATCGGTAGTGCTTCTGTGGCAGTTCTTGCCATTGATAGAGAAGCGGCTGGAATATGAAAGGGAGGTAATCGAAGACGTTGTCGAAGGGAATCTGCAGAACATCTCATACGGTAGTATTGGCAATAGAGTCAATACATGGCGATACGCTATCGAAAAAATCAAGGAACGGCCCTTGAGCGGTTGGGGAGGCGAAAGTCGTAAGCCTCTGATTGATGAGGGACCTTTTCCGGATTGGGTTAAGAGAGTTTATGGGCATTTTCATAATGGTTATATCGACATCATTCTTGCTTACGGATTGCTTGGCTTTTCACTGTTAGCTATATTGACTTGGGTGTCTCTAAGAGGGGTGTTTAGTTTGTGGCGCCACGGCGAGCCGGTTCTATTCTTTGGTTTGCTGTCTGCCTGGGGGCTCTTCTTTATCGTTAATCTATTTGAGTCTTATATAATTTTCAGGACTGGACTTTATACCTATCTGGTGTTGGGTGGTATTGGCCTTTCTTTCTATCTTTTCGGAGTAAGGCGCCATGAGTGACACCGAATTTATAGATATCGTCTTAAGCGCTGACGAGCGGTATGCCCCTTACGCCGCAGTCGTCATGGCGTCAGCACTGGATCATGCCCACGAGCCAGCGCGGTATCGCTTTCATATGCTGACGACTGGGGTTAGTGAGGGCGTTCAGGACGGCTTGAAAGCTGTCGTTGCACGTTACAAGGCTCAGATAATTTTCAGCGTGGTGTCTCGCTGCGAGCTAGAAAGTCTAGCATCAGGTCGTTTTGGTGCCGCCGCTTTACTGCGTTTGTATATGCAGGATTACTTGCCGGCAGACTGCAAGCGAGTTATCTACCTCGATTGTGATGTTCTCGTGATGGAGGATCTAGCGGTACTATGGGAAGTGCCACTGGAGCAGCATGTGATGGCCGCGGCAATGGATTTGTGCCGTGGTTCTGTCAGCCGTCAGCGTAGGGGTTTCGAGTCTTACTTCAATTCTGGCGTGATGCTGATTGATCTGATGGCGTGGCGTGATGAGCAGGTGGCCGATAGGGCCGTTGAATATCTCAAGACGCATCACGATTCGCCATTCCCTGATCAGGATGCCTTGAATGATGTGCTAGAAGGGAAGTGGAAGCGGCTTGAGGTTCAATGGAATTTCCAGCCTACCGCCTATGCTGCAGTCGAGAAGCGGTATCCCCACTTGGCGGCCTATCATGAGGAAATGAAAAGGGCCGTGGCCTTCCCCTGTGTCGTGCATTTCATTGGTGGTGTGAAGCCTTGGCATCCTGAGAGTGTTCACCCATTGGCCGCTGAGTTTATACGCTACTCAGCCCAAACTCCGTGGCTCCTCAATGTTCGTGATCTACGAAAGCAACTGCCTTGGAAAAAGCGTATACGTTTATGGCTGAAGAGGCCGAAGCAATTGAGCCGGAGAAGGCGAACCAAGAACATTTGATGCTTCAGGTGGCGGGTAGAAGTCAGCCATTCTCTGTGGCCAGGTAACTTGCCACCATGGTCTCTTCAGAGAAGTCCTTGAGCCATTCGGGTTTGATCTCATAGCCGCCCAGACCAAGGACTTCCTGGATCTTGTTCGCCAAGCCTTCTGCACTGTGTTCAGCGATGCCGATTTCGAGCTCGCCTTTGAGGATCTCGCGAATGCCGCCGGGGCAGTCGACTGAGACCACCGGTGTATCGCAGGCCAAGGCTTCGCTTAACACGATCCCCATGCCTTCTATTCTCGAGCTCAAGACGAAGAGCCGGGCCGCGCGCATCCAGGGATAGGGATTGCGTTTGGTGCCGGCAAAACTGACGCGCTCGGCAATGCCAAGCCGGCGTGCTGTGTCTTTCAGTGCTGTCTGTAGGTGGCCTTCGCCGATAATGACAAGCCGCTCTTCGGGCATGGCCTTGGCATAGGCTTCAAGCAGCAGCTCGTGATCCTTTTGGGGCACCAGCCTGGCGACGTTGAGAATGAAGGGCTCGTCCGGAATCTCGGGGTCTTCCTCGAGCATCAATGATTGGATGCGTTTCACCGGGCAGGCATTGATGATGCGCTCTAGTGATAGCGGCGTCAGTTGGAAGCGTTGGCAGTAAGCTTGGGCCGATTCCACCACCCCTTGGGAGACGCCCACCAGGTGGCGCTTGTTCAGAAGGCAGCGCGCAAAAAGGCGTTGCTGCCAGAGAGCGCCTTTGAAATTGACGCCATTCTCGAGCACGAAGCATGCGCGCGCATCACGGAAGCTCCAGATCCCTTCGTAGGTGCCTAGGCCACGAAAGATCAGGCGATCCACTTTGCCGTGTTTCTTTTCAAAGCGTTTCAGCCAGGCCCTGAAGACAAAGCCACCCAGCCAGCCCGTCCATACAAAGTGGGAGCGACGGATCAGCGGGTTGAGGATCAGCCGCGAGAGGAGTTCGATCAGCAGGCCAAGGCCGGTCAAGCGGATCAGGCGCTGAATCGGCACCACATGGCTGGTTACGCCGGGGTGATCAGGGGTGAGAACCTGATCCCGGTCGCGCCAGGTGACGATGTGAGCGTCATGCCCGGCGTCGGCGAGGGCATCGGCGAGCGTGATGGCCATTCGTTCCATGCCGCCCATCTTGAGGCTTCTGACGATGACAAGGGTGCGCATGTGACCTCGGCGTTGGCAGGTTGGAACTGAGTCCGGCTAGTTTAAAGCGTTCTGGCGTTGATGGAATCGCTGACGGGAGGTCGGGTCTAGGGGAGGCGTCTCATGGGCAGCGGTGGTCAAAAACGGAAAAGGCCAAAACGAAAAAAGCCACTCGACAAGGCCGAGTGGCTTTTAATGTTACTGGTCGGAGCGACTGGATTCGAACCAGCGACCTCTGCAACCCCATTGCAGCGCGCTACCAAGCTGCGCCACGCTCCGACTCTGATCTCGGTAGTGCCTTCCGGCTCCTGTGCCCCGAGAACGAGGCGTATACTAGCGCGAGATGCTGGCAATGGGAAGCCCCTTAAGCGCTTTTTTTTCAAAAGCTTGGCTGGATGGTTGGGCTGCACCTAGACGAAAGGGGTAAACTGTCCTCAGCCAAGAATGGAGGAGGGCAGGCATGTCATTGATCGTTGGGTTTATCATCTTGCTGGGATGTCAGTTCCTGGGTGAGCTGATCGTTCGAGGATTCAGTATTCCCGTTCCAGGGCCGGTGATGGGCATGGTGATTCTGCTGGTCGCCTTGCTAATCAATGGGCGAGTACCGGATGGCCTTCGCAAGACAGGTCAGGGGCTGCTGAATTATCTGACGCTGCTGTTTGTGCCGGCCGGTGTCGGGATGATGGTGCACTTCCAGCTGATTCAGGCTGATTTCTGGACGATCATTGTCACTCTGTTGGTGTCCACCGCGGTGACTCTTGCTGTCACGGCCAAGGTCATGATGTGGATGAACCAGCGAGCCGGCGGGGCGGAGAAGGCCGAATGAACTTCGTCGCATTGGACCAAGTCTGGGTCTACCTGTCGGGCAACCCCTTGCTCTCGCTGCTGGTGACGCTGGCGGCCTTCTACCTGGCCACCCGCATCAACATCCTGCTCGGCCGCACGCCCTTGCTGCACCCGGTGGTAATTTCGATCGTACTGCTGATCAGTTTTCTGTTGCTCAGCGGCATCGAATACAGCACCTACTTCGAAGGAGCTCAGTTCATTCACTTTCTGCTCGGCCCGGCCACCGTGGCGCTGGCGATACCGCTCTATGACCACCGGGAACGGGTTCGTCGGTTGATATGGCCGATCATGGTCGCCTGTGTGACCGGTATCGTGACTGCCGTTGGCTCGACCCTTGGCATCGCTATGCTGATGGGAGCGAGCCGGGAAACACTGCTGACGCTGGCCCCCAAGTCGGTGACCTCGCCGATCGCGATGGGCATCGCCGAACAACTGGGCGGAATTCCATCGCTGGCAGCGGGATTGGTCTTGCTCACCGGGTCGATCGGCTGTGCCCTGGGCCCCTGGATATTCAGACTGCTACGCATCAAGGACCCGACCGTTCAAGGCTTTACCCTGGGGCTGGCGGCTCATGGTTTTGGCACGGCGCAAAGTTTCAGCTCTATCGGTGCGCTGGCTGGCGCCTTTGCGGGTCTCGCCATGGGCCTGTCGGGCTTGGTGACCGCCTTCCTGCTGCCACTGATTGTGGCGCTGTTGGGTATCTGAGCGGTAGCTAAGACCACAGGACGAGGAGCGCACTGACTGAGTGATCGTGATTGAAGAGCCGTGATTGACTGATCCGGGCTTGCGCTAGGCAAGGCTGAGTGAGGCGCGCCTGGCTGAAACCCGCTTGCCCGGGCTGTCGGCCCGCGATTGCTTATATCTCTTCCCAGACCCGCTGGCGAAAATCTTCGGCCATTTCGTTGACCTTATCCATCCGGTGCAGGTGGGCATTGATGAAGTCCTGCATGACGTCTTGATAACAGCTGCCGACGACTACCGGGTCCTTGAGTATCTGCTGGTCGGACATGCACTTGATGAGCTGCTGTTGGCTGGTAGCGCAGGCGGTCAGTAGTTCAGCCTCCAGCTGCATGGCATCGAAGAGCGTTTCCATCCATGCCACCTGCATGCGGGAAAATGGGCTTGCTGCTCCCATCCAGTGATTTAGCCACCAGTTGATGACCGGGTCGCTGACCTCTCGAACTGCTAAAGGCAGCTGGGTGATATTCTCGGCTTGCTTTGTCATCACTCCTCCTTGCTATATCGCCGTTGTCTTATATAGCGATCTTTCATCATCACGTTTTTTGCAAGCCATCTTCAGGTTATTGCTTGGCGTAGCATCTGGGTTCGCTAATAGCTGACTAATAATTACCGAGTGATCATTTTCTCCACTCACGCTGGTCTTTAGCTACTCCTGAGTATAGAAGCGCCGGGTCGCCGTGCCGTGCGGAAATGGCGTTTTTCACCCATTCTCTGATGGAAGTCGGCTTTTATATGCAGAGTGACTGCGGTGATGAGCGAACGCAGGGGGCGCTGATGTGGCAGGTGATCAAGTCGGTGCTGGCGGCTTTCTTCGGGGTGCAGAAGGAGCAGCAGCGCAAGAAGGACTTCGAAGAGGGTAAGCCGGTCGCTTTTATTATCGTTGGGCTGCTGATGGCGCTGGTGCTGGTGGTGGGCGTCTTCATGCTGGCCATGAGCGCGGCAGACTAGGCAAGGCCGGGGCGGGGTGAGCACTTGGATGGCGTCCGAGCGAGAGACCCTACTAACGTTGATGGCTGCGTTTAGTGATTGCGCATACCCTGAATAAGGATATCTCGTCAACCTTTCTATACTCATCTTTGTCGTGGCTCGCTTGAGCCATGGCGGACCCTGGCTTCAGCCGTAGGTCAAAGATGTCTGGGAAGTTTGAGAAGTCTGAGAAGTCTGAGAAGTTCGGAACGTCAGGGACGTCAGAAGTGCGGGCGGCGTGCTCACAATGACCGTGACCAGATAGACAAGGAGGAGCCGATGCGCAATTTGCCTGGTGTGGTGGCAGCCGTTGGCGGTAGCGTCTGGCTGACACGTTCGTCCCTGGTTCATGGCTGGAACATGCCGCTTGGTGTGACGGCCCTGAGTCGTGATATCCACGGCTTGCACATGACGATCTTCTGGATCTGCGTGGTGATCGGCGTCGTCGTCTTCGGTGTGATGTTCTACTCCCTCTTCCGCTACCGTCGCTCGAAGGGCGCCAAAGCCTCTCTTTTCCACGAAAACACCAAGGTTGAAGTGATCTGGACGGCGGTTCCCTTGTTGATTCTGGTCGGCATGGCACTGCCGGCGACCGCCACCCTCAAGCAGATGTATGACGCCAAAGATGCCGATCTGGACGTGATGGTCACGGGGCAGCAGTGGCGCTGGCACTATGAATACCTGGGCGAGGACGTTGCCTTTACCTCCAACCTCACCACGCCTCGCGATCAGATCGATGGCCTTGCCGCCAAGGGCGAGAATTACCTGCTCGAAGTTGACGAGCCGCTGGTGCTGCCGGTGGGGCGGAAGGTGCGTTTCTTGCTGACCTCTGATGATGTGGTGCATTCATGGTGGGTGCCTGACCTCGCCGTCAAGCAGGACGCCATTCCCGGTTTCGTCAACGAAAACTGGGTGCGCATCGAAACGCCCGGAACCTATCGCGGCCAGTGCACCGAACTATGTGGGCGTAATCATGGCTTCATGCCGGTGGTGGTCGAAGCAATGGAACCCGACGCCTTCGATAGCTGGCTCGCTGAACGCAAGCAGGCCGCGGCCAGGGAAGCCAGCGGCGTTGATCGTGAGTGGACCATGGACGAACTGATGTCCCGTGGCCAGCAGGTCTATGAGTCGATCTGTGCCTCCTGCCATCAGGTCGATGGCTCGGGGAGTCCGCCGGTCTTCCCAGCATTGACCAACAATCCTGCCCTGATGGCCGAGCGGGACCGGCACATCGCTACCGTCATCAACGGGGTGGCGGGTAAGCCGATGCCTGCCTTCAGCAGTAGCCTGAGCCCGGTGGAGATTGCCGCCGTGATTACCTATGAGCGCAATGCCTGGGGCAACGATACCGGGGATAGCGTGCAGCCGTCGGAGATTCAGGCAAGGCTCGAATAGCCGGCCTGACGGCTCTTGTTCGCGACGCCCGCGTCGCGATCACCCGAATGACAGGAGATACCGATGGCGCCCAAGCTACCTCCACAGTTACCACCACAGAATCCCGTCGAGCAGGCCGGTGATGCCTCCGGAACGGCGGGTCATGCCGACGCAGGCTACCACCACGGCCCCAAAGGCCTGCTGCGCTGGCTGTTGACCACCAATCACAAGGAGATCGGTACGCTCTACCTGATCTTCTCGCTGAGCATGTTTTTCATTGGCGGGATTTTCGCGCTGGTGGTGCGTGCCGAGCTCTTCCAACCCGGCCTGCAGCTCGTGCAGCCGGAGTTCTTCAACCAGATGACCACCATGCATGGGCTGATCATGGTGTTCGGTGCGGTCATGCCGGGGTTCGTGGGTCTTGCCAACTGGATGATTCCCTTGCAGATCGGGGCGCCAGACATGGCGCTGCCGCGGCTCAACAATTTCAGCTTCTGGCTGTTGCCGGTCGCCTTCACGCTGCTGCTGTCGACGCTGCTGATGCCGGGCGGTGGGCCCAACTTCGGCTGGACCTTCTATGCGCCGCTGTCGACCACCTACTCGCCGCCATCCACGACCTTCTTCATTCTCTCGCTGCATATGGCGGGCATCAGTTCGATCCTGGGGGCCATCAATATTATCGCCACCATCCTCAATTTGCGTGCCCCGGGCATGCGCATGATGGATATGCCGCTGTTCGTCTGGACCTGGCTGATCACGGCCTTCCTGCTGATCGCGGTGATGCCGGTACTGGCCGGTGTCATCACCATGATGCTGCTGGATATCAACTTCGGCACCAGCTTCTTCAATGCTGCGGGCGGCGGCGATCCGGTGATGTTCCAGCATATCTTCTGGTTCTTCGGCCATCCCGAGGTCTACATCATGATTCTGCCGGCGTTCGGTATCGTCTCGGCCATCATCCCGACCTTCGCTCGCAAGCGGCTGTTCGGCTACGCCTCGATGGTCTATGCGACGTCCTCGATTGCCATCCTGTCGTTCCTGGTCTGGGCGCATCACATGTTCGCCGTCGGCCTGCCGCTGGTCGCCGAACTGTTCTTCATGTACACCACCATGCTGATTGCGGTGCCGACCGGGGTGAAGGTGTTCAACTGGATCGCCACGCTATTCCAGGGCTCGATTTCCTTCGAGACGCCGATGCTGTTCGCGCTGGCTTTCGTGGTGCTGTTCAGTATTGGCGGCTTCTCCGGCCTGATGCTGGCGATTGCACCCGCCGACTTCCAGTATCACGACACCTACTTCGTCGTCGCGCATTTCCACTATGTGCTGGTGCCGGGGGCGGTCTTCGCCATCATGGCCGCCGTCTACTATTGGCTGCCCAAGTGGACCGGTCATTACCCCAATGAACGGCTCGGCCGCTGGCATTTCTGGACCTCGGTCGTGGGGGTGAACCTGACCTTCTTCCCCATGCATTTCTCTGGGCTGGCCGGCATGCCGCGTCGCATACCTGACTACGCGCTGCAGTTTGCCGACTTCAACATGGCCTCGAGCATCGGTGCCTTGCTGTTCGGCACCTCGCAGCTGCTGTTCGTGTTGATGATCATCAAGTGCGTGCGCGGCGGCGAGAAGGCCCCGGCCAAGGCCTGGGACGGTGCCGTGGACCTTGAATGGACGGTGCCGAGTCCCGCGCCGTTGCACACCTTCGAGACGCCGCCACGATTCCAGCATCAAGAGCATTAACGCCAGAAGCATTAAAGCCTGCCTGGGCGTTGGTGCGGGGTATCTAGCCAGGGTTATTAGGCAGGGTTATCTGAGCAGAGTTGTCTGCGCAGGGGTATCTGGGCTGGTGAGGGAGGAAGGCTCATGACAGGAGTGCAGCGCACGGTAACGCGCACATTGGTGGTCCTGCTGGCGATGTTCGTCTTCGCCTTTGCTCTGGTGCCCCTGTATGACGCCTTCTGTCGGGTGACAGGCATCAACGGCAAGGTCGAGAACACCGCTCAGGCCCTGATCCGCGACAGCATCGATGAGTCCCGTGTGATTACAGTGCAGTTCATCACCCGAGGCAGTCCCGGGCTTCCCTGGAAGCTCGAGGTGCTCGACCGTCAGGTGCGTGTCCATCCCGGCGCGGCCACCGAGGTCCATTTTGCTTTCACCAATCATGGTAAACAGGCGGGCTGGGGGCGGGCGGTGCCCAGCGTGTCACCCTCAGAGGCGTCGCTATATATGCGCAAGGTGACCTGCTTCTGTTTTCAGGAGCAGCGACTCGACGCCGGTGAGCGCTATGAGGCGCCGCTGGTCTTCCAATTGACCCGCGACCTGCCCGACGACATCCAGACGGTGACGCTGGTCTACACCCTGTATCCGGTAGATGACAAGACGCTGGCCGCTAAGGCCTTGGCCAATGAGGCCCCGGCCATTGTCGTTCCAGGAATTGCCGTTCCAGGAGGTGAAGCATGAGTGGCAGCTACTATGTTCCCCCGCAGAGCAAATGGCCGGCGCTGGGATCTTTGGCCTTAGGGGTCATGATGGTAAGCCTCGGCATGCAGTTGGTTCATGGCACTGGTGGGCTGGTCATGACGCTGGGCATGGCGGCAGTACTGGCGGTGATGTGGCTGTGGTTTCGCGATGTGGTCCGTGAATCTCGCCAGGGCCTGTACGACGCGCAGATGGATCGTTCCTTTCGCTGGGGAATGGGCTGGTTCATTTTCTCGGAAGTGATGTTCTTCGCTGCTTTCTTCGGTGCGCTTTTCTATGTGCGAGTGTTTGCCGTGCCATGGCTGGATGGCGAGGGCGCCAAGGGGGTGGCGGCGCTTCTGTGGCCTGATTTTACGGCCAGCTGGCCGCTGATGAATCCACCCAGTGATGCCATTAGCGGGCCGCGGGAGGTGGTGAGTCCCTGGCAACTACCGCTGGTGAATACGATTTTTCTGGTCACCTCCAGCGTCACCCTGACGATCGCCCATGAAGCCCTGAAGGAAGGGTACCGGAAGACAACCCGAAACTGGTTGATCGGTACCGTTCTGCTGGGGGTGTGCTTCCTGGTCGTTCAGGGCATCGAGTACTACGAGGCCTACCACCACTACGGCATCACGCTGCAGGCGGGTATCTATGGTTCGACCTTCTTTCTGTTGACCGGTTTTCACGGCGCCCATGTCACCATCGGTGCCATAACCTTGGCCGTGATGCTGATGCGGGTGATGCAGGGGCATTTTAGTCGTGAGGACCACTTTGGTTTCGAAGCGGCCGCCTGGTACTGGCACTTCGTCGATGTGGTCTGGATTGGCCTGTTCATCTTCGTATACGTCTTCTGAGCCCCGCGCCTGTTGAGCCGTGGGGAGTTGGAGGCTTGAGGGCGTGAGAGTTCGTGAGAAGCCGCTGATTCAGGGGCTCGCCAAGTCGCCGAAATAGAAGCCGTAGGTCAGAAGGGCGAATAGCAGCACAGCAAGGGTGACGCGCAGCTTGAGGGATATCAGCAAACGGCGAGAACGTCCCTGATCGCGCAACAGGAATCCGGCGCCGGCCGCCAAGCTTGCGACCATGCAGATAAATACCAGTGTGATCAGGGCTTTCAACATGAGGGGCACCGTGAGTCAGAACCCTTTCAGTTCAAGCAAGCGCGCCCCGACTGTCAAGGTCGTCCTGATGTGGTGGGGCTTCTGGAGCCTGCTGGTGATATTGGGACTTTCGCTGGGGCAATGGCAGTGGCAGCGCGCCGCAGAGAAGGAGGCGTATTTGGCAGCGCTTGCTGCGGCGCCCACGCTGGTATCGCCGCATGAGGCACCACCGGAAGGCGCGACACTGATTCTCGAGGGGCGCTATCAGGCCGATGAGACTCGCTTTCTGGACAACCGGACCCATGAAGGTGAATTGGGCGTGGCGGCCTTGACGCCTTTGCGGGGTGCAGACGGGCGACTGTGGTTGATCGAGCGTGGCTTTATGCCCACCGGTGTCAGCCGTGAGACGCCCTCGGTGACCACCCCCCGAGGAACGGTCACCCTCAAAGGGCACTGGCAGCAGGATGGCAAACGGGCGCCGGTGTTTGGTGCCAATCAGGAAGGACTGAGGCTGCAGCGGATTCAACTCGATGCCTGGAAGAACTTGGGTGGCTTTGCCCAGGCGGGTTGGCTGCATCTCGAGGAGGGGCCCGGCCTGTTGAAGCCGTGGTGGGAGCCCAGCGTGCTGCCGCCCAGTCGCCACCTGGGCTATGCCGTGCAATGGTGGGGGCTGGCGGCTGCCGCCCTGGTGGTGATGCTGTTGGGTGGACGGCGCATGCGGCGAGCTCGTCAGTCTGAACCTGTATCCGAACGCGTACCCGAACAGCTATCGGAGCATGTGTCCGAGGACCTTCAAGCTTCCGGTCGGCAGGAGTCTTAGCCATGACGTACGTTAACCGCCAGCGCCTGAAACTGCTGACACTGATAGCCGTCTTTGCTCTGCCACTGTTGGTGGCCTGGGTGATGGTGGAGTGGCGTGTGGGCATTCCTGATGCGCGCACGGCACATGGCGAACTCAAGCCCGAGGTGCCATCTCTTGATGCCTGGCCGCTAGAAGGGACTAGGCCGCCGGCGATGGACGATGACTGGCTGTTGGCCTTTGACTGCACGCTTGACTGCGACCGGGTGGCGGACCAGTGGTGGCGTTTGCACCGTGCGCTCGGTAAGGATGCGACCCGGGTTCGTCGGCTGCGTATCGATGCCGCCGCGCAAGGCAGTGCCGACGCTCTTCCCGGTGAAACCCGGCTTCGCTGGGCTCGAGAGCCTGGTTGGCAGGCGCCAGGTCAGGTTTGGATCGTTAGCCCGCAAGGCCAGGCGGTACTGGGCTATCGTGCTGGCGTCGACCCCTATGACGTACTCGATGATCTCAAGCAGCTGTTGCGCATGAACCCTGAGCCCGTGGTCAAGGTGAACGGCTAGCCCGGCGAGCATGATGCAGCAGAGGGATGAGAGAGGTATGTAGAGAGGCATGTAGAGAAGGATGAGATTGCTCCAGGACAGGAGGTGACCATGTCGCAGCATGATCTCAGGCTGAGCCTGCTCATTCGGTTGAGCCGGTTAGGTATTGCCTTCACGGTGGCTGTCATTCTGATGGGCGCCTTCACCAGGCTCATGGACGCTGGGCTGGGTTGCCCAGACTGGCCTGGTTGTTATGGCCACTGGGCCGTGCCAGATTCTGGCGTGGCCGAATCTCATCCTTCGGCAGTGCCTTTGGAGCCTCTCAAAGCCTGGCTCGAAATGGTCCACCGTTATCTGGCCACGATGCTTGGTGGGCTGGTGTTGATGATGCTGGCGCTGGGCTGGTCGCGGCGCAAGCGTCCGGGGTACCCCTGGCATATCACGCTTGGCCTGCTGGCTGTCATTCTGGTGCAGGGGGCCTTCGGTGCCTTTACCGTCACGCTACGGCTATGGCCGCAGGTGGTCACGCTACACTTGCTGGGTGGCCTGGTGGTGATGCTGCTGTTCCTATGGCTACACCTCAGGTTAGGCGTTACGGCGATCAGTGCGCATCCCGCGAAACGAGCACTTCCTAGGCTTTCACACTGGTGGGGCGTCGCCGCTTTGCTGCTGGCGGTTCAGCTGGCACTGGGTGGCTGGACCTCGAGTAATTATGCGGGTATTGCCTGTCAGGGCTTTCCGACCTGCAACGGTCAGTGGTTGCCGGCAATGGACTGGAGTGAGGGCTTTCATCTGACGCAGCGCGTGGGGCCTGAGTATCTTTACGGTCAATTGCATGCCGATGCGCGAACCACGATTCACCTGGCGCACCGGTTCGGAGCTCTGGCTTTGGGGTTGAGCCTGGTGCTGCTGGCTGCCCGTCACTGGCGTGAACCGCGCCTGCGCCCTTGGATGGCTGGCATGTTGGCCGCCTATGGGCTCCAAGTGGGGCTTGGCATTGCCAATGTGGTCTGGTGGCTGCCTTTGGGGCTGGCCCTTGCACATACGGCCGGTGCGGTACTGCTGGCGCTGACCATGGCGTTGGCTGCCTGGCAGGCCAAAGTGGGGACGTCACTGGTTGGCTTGCCGCAAACGCGGGATCAAGAGCAGGCAACGGGTGAATGCGTGATAATTTTATCAGCGCCTCAACGTCATCGTTCGAGTGGACTTGGTGAGGGCGTGACTTGAGCGCTATTGGCAAGCATGACGACATCGCCCGGCCGTGAGGCCGGGCGATGTCGTTCGATCGTGCGGAATGGCTGTCATTCAGGCCGGCAATCTGCTGAGGCCCTCGCAATAAGGCGCCGATGGTAGGCAGGCGTGCATTTCAGCCTCACTCTGCGTTAAGCAAGTGCCTTCTAGGGCTTGGCAGCGTTGGGTTGCTAGCAGTCAGGCACGTACAATGCCCCTCTTTATGCGATAAACAGCGAGAGGCGACGACATGAGTGAGACGATGGCTTGGGTAGTGGCGGGCCTCGCGGTAGTGATTCTGGCAGGTCTTGGCGCCTATGCATTCACTCTCTGGAAGGAAGTGCGGCGGCGTGAAGCCTTCAAGCGGGATGAGGTCGAGCGGGCCAATCAGCAGTGCCTGTCCAGCCTTGATGCGATCGCGCGCTCGATGATCAGCCGCCAGGTCGACCTGGTCGAGGGCTCGCTGCGCTGTAAGGTCTTGCTCGAAATCATTGATCCAGCCCTGTTGCAGCGCGATGGTTTCCAGGTGTTCGCGGTTGTACATGAACGTACTGAGCATCTGCATACTCATTCCGCCCGCAATGCGCTGAGTCTCAAGGAGCGCCTCGACGAAGACCGGCAACGCATGGCCGTTGAGGATGAGTTCGAGACTGCGCTCATCGAGGCGGCTCGGGGTGTGCTCTCCTTCAAGGAGCGCTGGCCAGAAAGCGGTAACTAATGCTGACGTTTGCCTGTGCCCTTACCCTTGAGTCACCTGGTCGGTGGTAAGTCGCGTGAGCTTGGTGTTGAGTGACGCTCAGGATTGTGATTGTCTCTATTAGGAGACACTTGATTATGTCCAATGTCTAGCTGAATATCCTATGATGTGCTTATCTTTGGTAAGGATTCGAAATGATGGGCTTTTCTGCAGCTTGCTGTTAAATTCCAGTGTTTCGTAACGCCGTTGGCGGGCATCGCCGTGATGCAAATAAGAAGGAGTCTTGCATGAAGAAGTCAACAACAGGTTTGCTGCTTGGTTCAGCGCTGGTGATCGGTCTATCCGGTTGCGCGAGCTCGGCTTCACAGTCCTCGGGTAGCATGGCGAACGATGATGCCTGGTACCAGAGCCCATTCGTTTGTGCTGTCGCGGGCGGCCTGATTGGTGGCGGTATCGGTTACGCGTCAAGCAGCGAGTCCGACGAGGACAAGGGCGCAGCCATTGGTAGCACCGCAGGCGCCACTATCGGCGGCATGCTATGCGCCAATCCCAAGCCGGCCGAGCCGCAGTGCCCGACATTTGGCGGCACAGTGCCGGCAGGCGTGGCCACCAATTCCGAAGGCTGTCCGCTCGATTCTGACGGTGACGGTGTCTATGACTACCGCGACCAGTGCCCGGGCACGCCGACCGGTGTTGAAGTAGATGCCAAGGGCTGTCCGTTGGACTCCGACGCTGATGGCGTGCCGGACTACATGGACCAGTGCCCTGACACCCCGGCAGGTGCCAAGGTCAATGCCCTGGGCTGTGAAGCTGACCTGGTGCTGGAAGACGTCAACTTCGAGTTCGACTCTGCCAAGCTGACCATGGGCGCCGAGAGCATTCTCTCTGACGTGGCGGAAAAGCTGGCGGCTAACCCGGAAGCTCGCGTTCGCCTGGAAGGGCACACCGATTCCATCGGCTCTGACAGCTATAACAAAGAGCTTTCCCAGCGTCGTGCCGACTCGGTCAAGGCGTTCCTGGCAAGCGAGGGCATTGATGCCGATCGCATGAACGCAGTCGGCTATGGCGAAGAGCAGCCGGTCGCTACCAACGACACTGAAGCTGGTCGCGCGCAGAACCGTCGCGTTGAGCTCGGTGAGTGGGAGTGAAGCACTGAATCATTGATGTATTGATTCAGGCTGGTCTGACGAGGGGTGCCACTGGCACCCCTCGTTTCGTTATGGCCTGACGTCGCGTTATGTCCTTGGCCCGAAGGCTTCCAGCATGTGCCACAGAGCCTGTCACGGCTGGACGCGCCTTGCCTGCCCCTGCTAATGTGCGCTGCTGTCTAGATCGGGTCTTTATGCCTTTCTAGAGGCGGTGTCCGTACACACTGCCATCCCCGTATTCATTCATTTCAGCCTGTCGCATGTCGTCCCTGGTATGGATGACCACTGCGCTCGAGGATGCCCGCAATGCCAATCGTTACCCTGCCTGACGGCAGCCAGAGAACCTTTGAAGCGCCGCTTTCGGTGATGCAGCTGGCCGAGTCTATTGGTCCCGGCCTGGCCAAGGCCTGTGTGGCCGGCAAGATCGATGATGTGCCGGTGGATGCCGCCGATATCATCGATCATGACGCCAAGGTTGCTATCCTGACCGCGCGCGACGAGGAAGGCCTCGAGGTGATTCGTCACTCCTGTGCCCACCTGATCGGTCATGCCGTCAAGCAGCTTTACCCCGAGGCCAAGATGGCGATCGGCCCGGTGATCGATGACGGTTTTTATTACGACATCGATTTCGGCCGTTCCGCCACGCCTGAAGACCTCGAGGCCATCGAGGCGCGCATGAAGGTGCTTATCGAGGAGGGCTATGACGTCGTTCGCGAGTACGTCGATCGTGACAAGGCGATGCTGACCTTCCTCCACCGTGAAGAGCCCTTCAAGCAGGAGCTGGTGCGTGGGATTCCCGAGGGCGAAACCATTCGCCTCTATCATCACCAGGAATATATCGACATGTGCCGCGGGCCGCATGTGCCGAACACTTCGCACCTCAAGGCCTTCAAGCTGACCAAGCTTGCTGGCGCCTACTGGCGGGGCAGTGCCGAGAACCCGATGCTGACCCGCATCTACGGCACCGCCTGGGGTGACAAGAAGCAGCTCAAGGCCTATCTCAAGCGCCTCGAGGAAGCCGAGAAGCGCGACCACCGCAAGCTGGCGCGCAAGATGGACCTCTTCCATATCCAGGAAGAGGCGCCGGGCATGGTGTTCTGGCACCCTAACGGCTGGACTATCTATCAAGCGCTCGAGCAATACATGCGTCGGGTGCAGATCGAGCACGGCTACCAGGAAATCAAGACACCTCAGGTCGTTGACCTGTCGCTGTGGAAGGCGTCCGGACACTGGGGGCACTATTCCGACCTGATGTTCACGACCGAGTCGGAAAAGCGCGAGTATGCCGTCAAGCCGATGAACTGCCCGTGCCACGTTCAGGTCTTCAACCAGGGCCTGAAGAGCTACCGTGATCTGCCGCTGCGTCTGGCCGAGTTCGGCAGCTGCCACCGCAATGAGCCGTCGGGCTCCCTGCATGGCCTGATGCGCGTGCGTGGCTTCACCCAGGACGATGCGCACATTTTCTGCACCGAAAAGCAGATCCAGTCGGAGGCGGAAGACTTCATCGCCCTGACGCTCAAGGTTTACAAGGAGCTGGGCTTCGAGGACGTCGAGCTCAAGCTGTCGACTCGCCCGGAAGGCTTCATGGGTGAGCCGGATCTCTGGGATCGTGCCGAGGCCGGTCTCGAAGCCGCCTTGAATGCCACCGGTCTCGACTGGGAGCTTCAGCCAGGCGAGGGCGCTTTCTACGGGCCCAAGATCGAGTTTGCGCTGCGTGATTGCTTGAATCGCGTATGGCAGTGCGGCACCCTCCAGCTCGACTTCAACCTGCCGGGTCGCCTTGGTGCACAGTTCGTCGATGAAGATGGTGCACGCAAGACCCCTGTCATGCTGCATCGTGCGATTCTTGGGTCCTTCGAGCGTTTCCTTGGTATCCTTATCGAGCACTATGCCGGGGCCATGCCGCTATGGCTGGCGCCGGAGCAGGTAGTGGTCATGACGATCACGGATTCGCAGCGTGATTTCGCACAAGATGTGGTCAATCGCCTGCAGAAAGTCGGTCTTCGTGCCAAGGCGGACTTGAGGAACGAGAAGATCGGCTTTAAAATCCGTGAACATACGTTGCAGAAGGTTCCGTATCTTCTCGTAGTAGGAGATAAGGAAGTCGAGGCTGATGCGGTTGCCGTTCGCACCCGCACCGGTGAAGACCTCGGCTCATTGAAGGTCGATGACCTGATCGCCAAGCTCAACGACGAGCGGTGATCACTACGACGTCAACCAACACGGAGATGTAACGATCAAGAGAAATACTCAGCGCGGCCGTCCTCAGGACAAGCGCCCTCCAATGAACGAGCGTATCAGCGAAGACCAAGTCCGCCTCATCGGTATCGAAGGTGAGCAGCTTGGGATTGTGTCCACCAGTGATGCCTTGGAACAGGCGGAAGCGGCTGGTATGGACCTCGTGCAGATCTCCAATGCCGATCCGATCGTGTGTAAGATCATGGATTACGGCAAATTCGTCTTCGAGCAGAAGAAGCAGAAAGCTGCTCAGAAGAAGAAGACCAAGCAGATCCAGGTCAAGGAAGTTAAATTCCGGCCTGGCACCGACGAGGGCGACTATCAGGTCAAGCTGAAAAACCTGATCCGTTTCCTCGAAGGTGGCGACAAGGGCAAGGTCACGCTGCGTTTTCGTGGCCGTGAGATGGCCCACCAGGACATCGGCCGCAAGCTGATGGAACGGGTAGCCAAAGATCTCGAAGATCTGGCGAACGTAGAGTCTTTCCCGAAGATGGAAGGCCGCCAGATGATCATGATCCTTGCCCCCAAGAAGAAGTGATCCAAAGGCAGTTGAACGGGTGTCGGTCGGGAGTTGATCTCGGCCGGCACCGGCCTTGGGTTTTCTGAAGAACCTCGAGCGGAGTTTTCCCTCATGCCGAAAATCAAGAGCAACAGTGGCGCTGCCAAGCGCTTCAAGAAGACGGCCAACGGCTTCAAGCACAAGCAGTCGTTCCGTAGCCACATCCTGACCAAGAAGACCACCAAGCGTAAGCGTCAGCTGCGTGGGATGAAGCAGATCCACGCCTCCGATGTGCCGCTGATTCAGCGCATGCTGCCGAATCTGTAAGCGACGCTGGTAGACCACTTTTTAACGTCAGGAGAAAGCTATGACACGTGTCAAGCGTGGCGTCGTTGCACGTCGCCGTCACAAGAAGATCATGAAGCAGGCCAAAGGCTACTACGGTGCGCGTTCACGCGTCTTCCGCGTAGCCAAGCAGGCCGTTATCAAAGCCGGCCAGTACGCCTACCGTGACCGTCGCGTCCGTAAGCGTCAGTTCCGTGCGCTGTGGATTGCGCGTATCAACGCTGCTGCCCGCAACAACGGCCTGTCCTACAGCCGCTTCATCGCTGGCCTCAAGCAGGCCGGTATCGAGATCGACCGCAAGGTGCTTGCCGATCTCGCCGTTCACGAAAAGGCCGCCTTTGCCGCTATCGTCGAGAAGGCCAAGGCTGCTCACTGAGTGAACTGATCGTTTCGACGTGCCGGTGCAACACGATGCCTCATCGTCTGCATCGCACGCGTAAAGGTCGCAGGGGAAGAGCAGCCGCTCTTCCCCTGTTTTTTTATATGACCCTGTTGCGGTGTGGCTCATCGACATCGCAGCAGCGCATTCGGAGCTCAACGGATGGACCACCTTCCCAACCTGGTTGCCGAGGCGCGCGGCGCCATCGATGCTGCCCAGGACATCCCCGCGCTCGACGAAGTGCGGGTGCGATACCTCGGCAAGAAGGGTGAAATCACGGCCTTGCTGAAGGGCCTCGGCAAGCTGCCGCCCGAGGAGCGTCCGGCCGCTGGCGAGCGCATTAACCAGGCCAAGCAGGAACTCGGCTCCGAGCTGGACCGCCGTCGCCAGTTACTCGAGAAGGCCGCTCTCGATGCTCGCCTGGCGGCCGAGCGCCTGGATGTGACGCTGCCTGGAAGAGGGCAGCCGGGCGGTGGCCTGCACCCGGTGACGCGCACTCTCGAGCGTATCGAGAGTCTCTTCACGCGCATCGGTTTCGATGTGGCGGTCGGCCCGGAGATCGAGGACGACTATCACAACTTCGAGACCCTCAATATCCCCGCCCACCACCCGGCACGGGGCATGGCGGATACCTTCTATTTCGACGCCACGCGGCTGCTTCGCACCCATACCTCGCCGGTGCAGGTGCGGACCATGAAGAACGAAGAACCGCCGATTCGCATCGTCTGCCCGGGGCGGGTCTATCGCAGCGACTCTGATCTGACCCACACGCCGATGTTCCATCAGGTCGAGGGGCTCTTAGTCGATGAGGATGTCAGCTTTGCCGACCTTAAGGGCACCATCGAAGACTTCCTGCACGCCTTCTTCGAGCGTGATGACCTGTCGGTGCGCTTCCGGCCGTCCTACTTCCCCTTCACCGAGCCGTCCGCCGAAGTCGATATCCAGTGCGTGATGTGTGGTGGTGATGGCTGTCGCGTCTGCTCGCATAGTGGCTGGCTCGAGGTGATGGGCTGCGGCATGGTGCACCCCGAGGTATTCCATCATGCGGGCATCGATACCGAACGCTACAAGGGCTTTGCCTTTGGCATGGGGGCCGAGCGGCTGGCCATGCTGCGTTACGGCGTCAACGACCTGCGCCTGTTCTTCGAGAACGACCTGCGCTTCCTGCGCCAGTTCGCTTGAATCCCTGACTGCAGAACACAGGATATGTCATGAAATTTTCCGAACAGTGGCTGCGTGAATGGGTGTCGCCTCAGCTGGCGACCCAGGCACTGGCCGACCAGATCACCATGGCGGGCCTGGAAGTCGATGCCGTTGAGCCGGTCGCGGCAGTCTTTCAGGGCGTCGTGGTGGCCGAGGTCGTCGACAAGGCGCAGCACCCCGATGCCGACAAGCTGAATGTCTGTCAGGTGGTCGACGGCAGTGGCGAGACGGTACAGGTGGTTTGCGGGGCGCCCAATGTGGCGGTGGGTCAGAAGGTGGCCTTCGCCCAGGTAGGCGCCGTGCTGCCCGGCGACTTCAAGATCAAGAAAGCCAAGCTGCGTGGGGTCGAGTCCCGCGGCATGATCTGCTCGGCATCCGAGCTGGGGCTCGAGGAAGAGACCTCGCCGGGTATCATGGAGCTCCCGCTCGATGCCCCGGCCGGTGAAGACTTCCGTGCCTGGATGGGTCTTGACGACAGCACCATTGAAGTCGACCTGACGCCCAACCGCGGTGACTGCCTGAGCCTCAAGGGCATGGCCCGTGAGGTCGGCGTGCTCAACCGCCTGGCCGTCGAAGGCCCGGCGATGGCACCGGTGACGCCGACCCATGATGAGACCTTCCCGGTGCAGGTGCGTGATGGCGAACGCTGCCCGCGCTATATCGGTCGTCTGATCAAGGGGGTCGACGTCACCGCCGACACACCGCTGTGGATGGTCGAACGTCTGCGTCGCAGTGGCGTGCGCTCCATCGATCCGGTCGTCGATATCACCAACTATGTGATGCTCGAACTTGGCCAACCGCTGCATGCCTTCGATCGCGCCAACCTGCATGAGCGGGTCGAGGTGCGCCTGGCGCGTGCCGGTGAGCAGTTGACACTGCTCGACGGCCAGGAGATTGCGCTGCGTGACGATACCCTGGTGATCGCCGATGGTCGTGGTGCCCTGGCGATTGCCGGTGTCATGGGCGGCGAGCATTCCGGCGTGAATGCCGATACGCGGGATATCTTCCTGGAATCGGCCTTCTTCACCCAGCTGGCCGTGGCCGGTCAGGCCCGTAGCTATGGCCTGCACACCGATGCTTCGCATCGCTTCGAGCGTGGCGTGGACCCGAAGCTGACGCATGACGCCGTCGAGCGGGCCACCGCTTTGCTGCTCGAGATCACCGGCGGCGAGCCCGGCCCGCTCATCGAGGCGGCCAGTGCCGAGCATCTCCCCACGCCGCGCCAGATTGTCCTGCGCCGTGCCCGTCTCGAACAGGCCCTGGGGCTGTCGCTGCCGGCCGAAGACGTTACCGATATTCTCGAACGTCTGGGCATGCCAGTCGAGGCAGATGATGTCAGTTGGCGTGTAGCGGTACCTAGCTGGCGGTTCGATGTCGCTATCGAGGAAGACCTGATCGAGGAAGTGGCGCGTATTCACGGCTATAACCGCTTGCCGGTGCGTCGTCCTCAGGCTCGCCTGGGTCTGCGTCCCGACGGTGAGGCCCAGCAGCCGCTGTCGCGCCTGCGTCGCCAGATGGTCGCCCGTGGCTATCAGGAGGCCATCAGCTATAGCTTTGTGGCACCTGAGCTGCAGAAAGCGCTGCTGCCGCAGGCCGTGGCGCCGACCTTGGCCAACCCGATCTCCAGTGACATGTCGGTCATGCGTGCCAGCCTGTTCCCGGGGCTGATCAAGGCTCTCGAGCACAACCTCAACCGCCAGCAGAGCCGGGTGCGTCTGTTTGAAACCGGCCTGATATTCCGCGGTGAGCTCGACGAGCTCTCCCAGATTCCGATGATGGGCGCCCTGGTATGTGGCAATCGTGATCCGGAAGGCTGGGCGGCGCGCGGCGACAAGGTCGACTTCTTTGATCTCAAGGGCGACCTGGAAAGCCTGTTGGCCATGGGCGGTGAGCCCGACGCCTGGCGCTTCGAGCCCGGCGAGCATTCGGCACTGCATCCCGGTCAGGCAGCAAGGGTGCTGTATCGTGGCGAAGAAGCCGGCTGGATTGGCACCCTGCATCCGGCCGTGCGTGCCGAGCTGGGGCTCAAGGTCGAGGCGGTACTCTTTGAGGTGCGCCTGGATGTGCTGAGTCAGGGCCAACTGCCGGCTTTCACGCCGCTGTCGCGCTATCCAGAGGTCCGCCGCGATCTGGCCATGCTGGTCGATGAGTCGCTGCCGGTCCAGTCGCTGCTCGACTGTCTGCGCGAGCAGGCCGGTGAATGGCTGACCGAAATCAACCTCTTTGACGTTTATCAGGGCAAAGGGGTAGAGGATGGTCACAAGAGTGTGGCGCTGGGCTTGACCTGGCAGCATCCATCGCGCACGCTGAATGACGAGGAAATCAATCAGTTAGTCGATGCAATCGTCACCGAATCCGGACAGCGCTTCGGCGCTCGGCTGAGAAGCTGATCCACTGGCTGCCAAGCCTTGAGCCGGAAGACGGCGATGCTGCCATCCTGCACGAGGGAATGACCATGGGTGCGTTGACCAAGGCGGAACTGGCCGAACACTTGCACACCGAGCTGGGTTTGTCCAAGCGTGAGGCCAAGTCAATGGTGGAGGCCTTCTTCGAGGAAATCCGCGGTTGTCTGCGCGAGAACGAGCAGGTGAAGCTGTCCGGTTTCGGCAACTTCGATCTGCGTGACAAGCGCGAGCGGCCAGGCCGCAATCCCAAGACGGGAGAAGAGATTCCGATTTCTGCCCGGCGAGTGGTGACCTTTCGTCCCGGCCAAAAGCTCAAGGCCCAGGTGGAGAGCTTCGAAGGTCCGCTGACGTATTAAGTCTGACGTATCGAGTGCTAGGCAGTCAGTTGGCAGGCCAAAGGCGCCATCCATGGGGTGGCGCCTTTTTGCATGTTGGCCTGGATAACATTGCCAGACATGTCCACGTCAGTCTGTCAGACAGCTCCGTTTTCCATGACGTAGGTGATGATGACCTTGATCACGTAGCCCAGCATCCCCGCGCCGAGCACGATGAACAGCATGATAGTGCCGAATTTGCCGGCCTTCGATTTGCGAGCCAGGTCCCAGATGATGAAACACATGAACAGGATCAGGCCGCCAATCATGATGGGAGTGATCCATGCCTCGAAGGTCTCTTGCATCTCGTCTCTCGCTCGCCCAAAAGCGCGAGTATAACCGCCCCGAATCCCTGTCGACAGCGCTGCGCGGCGACAGGGATTCGGCTCCCGCAAGGACTATGGTAATATCCGAGTAAATTTCTCAAGCAAAGCAGATCCATGTCCATGCTGAAGATTTTCGTTGGCACCATGTATGGCGGCGCCCTCGACGTCGCCGAGCAAGTCAAGCCGCTGTTTGAGCAGGCAGGTTACGAAGTCGCGATCTATGATCAGCCGACCCTCGAGGATCTGACCGGTTCACCGACTGATCTGGCGCTGTTCTGCGTATCGACCACGGGTTCTGGCGATTATCCGGGCAATTTCGTGACCTTCGCTCGCTCGCTTCAGGAGCGTGGGGCCGATCTGTCGGCGCTGCGCTATGGTCTGATCGCGCTGGGCGACAGCTCTTATGTGGATAGCTTCTGTGGGGCAGGACGATCGCTGGATTCGCTACTCGCTGAATATGGCGCCCAACGCCTCGGTGAGCGTCTTGAAGTCGACGCCATGGAAACCTTCATGGCCGATGATGCTGCCATTCCCTGGGCCGAAGAATGGATCGAGTCTCAGCAGCTGGCGGTATCCTGAATGAACGCCTCCGCGACTCCAGAGCGCTTCAGCGTGATGACCGGCCTGATACTGGTGATGCTCGCCAGTCTGCCGCGCTATGCGCTCGAAGGGCATGAAACCCGCCTGACGCTTGTACTGATGGCCACCGGTGTCGTGGCGGTTGCGGCTGGGTTTCATTGGCGCATGCTCGCGAGCAGTGCACGCCTGCAGCTGCCGGGGCTTATCAAGCGGTTGCTGGTTTGCTTGCTGGGCGGCGGGCTGATCATCGCTGTCTGGCAGGGCATCAGCCTTGGGGGCGTCGATGCGATCTTGCTGCTGTCGCATGGGGCGGCACTGGGGCTGCTGATCCATGTGGTTTCCCTGCTATGGCGGCGTCCCGCGACGGACTGATACCGCTGGGCCGATGACATCTTGGCTAATCAAATGCATGGGGGCTCGGTATTCGAGCCCCCTTCTTCGTGGGTGAGATCTTTGTGCTTGCTGTGAGCTTTATGTCGTGGAAGCGCTCAGGCTCATCCGAGGGTGTAGCAGGGCTCGTAATGGCTGCCGGGCAGCTTCATGCGTCCTTGCTCGACGAAGGATGTCAGCAATTCATCCAGGCGTGACATCAGGTCCGGTTCGGCGTGCAGGCGGAAGGGACCATGGGCTTCGATCGCACGGATGCCAGGCTCCTTGACGTTACCGGCGACGATGCCCGAGAAGGCGCGGCGCAGGTTGGCCGCGAGCTCATGAGTCGGCTGGTTACGATGCAGTGCCAGTCCGGCCATGCTGGCGTGGTCGGCGGCGAAGGGTTCCTGGAAATTGCGATCGATGTTCAGGCGCCAGTTGTAGTAGAAGGCATCCTGATGGGTGCGCCGGAATTCGGCCACCTCATCGATGCCCAGCCGCATGGCCTTGGCGACGCTGGTGGGGTCGTCGATGATGATGCGGTAGCGTTCACGGGCAGAATCGCCGAGGGTATAGGCCAGAAACTCGTCGATGCGCTTGAAGTAGTCAGCGCTGCTGGCCGGTCCCGTGAAGATGACCGGGAAGGGGATGTCCTTGTTGTCCGGATGCAGCAGTATCCCCAGCAGGTAGAGAATTTCCTCGGCCGTGCCGACCCCTCCGGGGAATACCACGATGCCGTGGCCGACCCGTACGAAGGCCTCGAGGCGCTTCTCGATGTCCGGCATGATGACCAGCTCATTGACGATCGGGTTGGGCGATTCGGCGGCGATGATGCCCGGCTCGGAGATCCCCAAATAGCGACCGTGTGAGCGGCGTTGCTTGACGTGAGCCACGTTGGCGCCCTTCATCGGACCCTTCATGGCGCCCGGTCCGCATCCGGTGCAGATGTCCAGCTCGCGCAGGCCCAGGTGATATCCGACCCGCTTGGTGTAGTCGTACTCCTCACGAGAAATCGAGTGCCCCCCCCAGCAGACCACCAGGCTCGGGTCCAGAGAGGGCTGGAGAGCGCCTGCCTTGCGCAGGATATGGAAAACCGCATTGGTGGTGCCTTCACCGGTGCTCAGGTCGAAGCGCGGATGCGTCTGTATTTCGTTGTAGACGTAGACGACGTCACGCACCACCGACGACAGCAGTTCGCGGATGCCGCGGATCATCTTGCCGTCGACGAAGGCTTCGATGGGGGCATTGCTGATCTTGAGGCGCAGGCCGCGATCTTCCTGAAGCACTTCGATGTCGAAGTCGCGATAGGCTTCCATGACCGCGAGTCCATCGTCGGTCATGTTATCGCTGTTGAGAATGGCCAGCGCGCAGCGGCGTAGCAAATCGTGTAGGCCTGATGTCGAGGTGTCGCGCAGGCGATTCACCTCGTGCTGTGACAGCACCTCGAGGCTGCCTTCAGGAGACAGCGTCGTGGAAATGGTCTGGGGCATGGGCGGTTTCCTTGTTATGCCGCGTCGGCCTGGGCACAGGCCTGTGCCAGCAGGCGGCGAATCTCATCCTGGTCATTGGCGCTCATGGCATCCTGACCAAAGGTGCTTTCAAGCCACTCTTGGAAGATGGCATCGAAGTCCTCTGCCAGCACCTCCTCAGGATCATATTCCACCATTTCCATGACCAGGGGAATCTGCGGAATCAGGTAGCCCAGCGGAAAGAGCTGTTCGTCGCTTGCCTGGCGCTCCATGGCCAGCAGGGCGTGATGAATGGCGTCGGCGCGCCGGGCGAGAGGATCGGACATGAGGCTGAATTCTCCGTTGGCTTTGCCATGCGATGCTAACACGTCACCAGGCCCCCCGCAGCGCTGCGCGCTGCATGCTTATCTGGTAACATCGCGGGATATAACCTCTTTCTGATTCGTAATCGAGTGCGTCGCTGCTTCATGTTCAATGCCCAGTATTTCCGCACCTTCATTACGCTTGTCGAGACCGGCAGTTTCACGCAGACCGCTCACCGGCTGGACATGACTCAGCCCGGCGTCAGCCAGCATATTCGCAAGCTGGAGCAGTACCTGCAGAAGTCATTGCTGATTCGCCAAGGGCGTCGCTTTACGCT
>CETM01072639.1_pt1 | contig 27027 bp, 17 predicted proteins | sample 361451 | NCBI WGS metagenome assembly CETM01 (sample SAMEA2622690, study PRJEB7988) | marine metagenome | isolation source: saline water (ENVO:00002010), including
AACATAGATAATGGAACCATCAGGTTCTGATAGATCGACATCTTGTTGCCATAAGGCGTTCTAAGTTCGATGGTGTAATCGTTCTTAGGTAGATCCACACTTGAATCTTGCCATACCTCAGGAATGTCCACAAACGCATTACCAGCAAAGGCCATTAGACCACCCATGCCAATAGAATCTAGTCCACCACCAATTAGATCAGTCACACTAGACATTGCGCTTTTTAACATATCCCCGATAAAACCACCACCTAGGTTACCTTCTGCTAAGTTGAATCGCTTATTCCTTACATCGGCAGACGTACCGTTAACCATACTAGATATACCCGACTCACCAGTACTATTGTTTACCGATTCGCCTGTAGTCCCGGTGTGGTTAACACGAAATGATACAAACTGACCACCATCTCTTATCTCTGCTGCTGCGAATTCAGCAAACGTATCCCAAATGCTGGGGTCATCTACAGGTGCTGATTCTGTGGTATCTATAGCGTCGTCTTCACCCGTAGGTTTGGGATCAGACATCGACTTTTGATTATTCCACGCTGCTAAATAAGCATTGATGCCAGTCTCTGAACTTGTGTTGAATTCACCTTTAGGAATATCCATATCAGATAGGTTTTCTTGATACTCCTTCATTCTAGCCCGGAGCTCTTCAAGTGTATTCACCGACGAGTAGGCTTTCTCTTGACGCTTTCTAGCGGCGTCCGCAACACGCTGTTGTCTAGATGCAATCGCATACACATCAACACCACCACCCTCGTGGTAAACGTGTGGAAGCAACTCGTGATATGCTCGAATGTCTTCAGCTGTATACTCGGGACCATCCATTTTATCGCGAGTATTATAAACAAAATCATTATCGTCATCATTCTTATCGGAAGTGGTTATCTCCGATGTAGCAGCATTGCTAGCATCCGATAGAACAAGTGGGATGATTCCCATGTTAACACCAATACCGTTTGCGATGGTATTTACTGCGTTCCAATACAACGGCATAGCTGGTTTTGAAAAGTAGTACTTACTCGATGGTTCATTCGCCATAAAGCTATAAATCTTACCTGCGAGTAAGAGTGGTTGCAATGGTAGCGTTACCACGAATCCAGCTACCTTACCAAGCTTATAAAAGAAACCCGGCGCTCGACCAGTTCTGGATAACACACCAGCCTCGTATGAATATGCCCCACCAAAGAATCTTGTTAATGGGTTATACTGAGGTACTCCAAAACGCATGTGAATGAGTTGACTATGATCATCAATCATCTCACTATATTTACGACCCATTCCGTAGCTATATGCTCTACCTTGCGATCCACGACCTGCAAATGCTCCAGCGACTTTCAGGTCAGCATAGCGAGTCCATTGTGGTGGTGGATTAATTGCAAAGTTACCACCGAGTGTTGTGTCTGTGTATTTGTTAAAAGCAGTTGTGTCACTGCGATCCGAAACCATCGTCGTCGCAGACTTAGGCAACATAAAACTTGTCTTGACCCACTGCGAATCTGTAATTCTTGGCATGACGATCTCCATTAGAGAAAATAACGGGAGGGCACTCAGGCCCTCCCTAATAGCGTCAACGATTCATATTTACGGCAGGTTTAACATCACCGTTACCGGTTGTGTTTTGCCGCTGTTTAGGTTTGTTGTCTTTTTTGTCTTTCGACTGAGACTCATCCTTCTTAGCAGCACCTGTACTATCTCTTAAGTAACTACTTATCTGAGACAGTTGATCCACCATAGTTTTCTGAACGCCAACGCTTTGATTCAGGATTGATACCATACGATTGGTGTTCTCTGTTAACTTGGTGTTATGTACTTGGTTCTGAGCAGCAGCAGCTGCTACTGAACGTTCTTGACGTCTAGCGTCTCGATCAAGTACCTGTCTCGCTACAGCAGCTCGCTCATCCCGCTCATCGTCTACCGCAGTCGGTTTAGCATATTGACTACCATATACGCCGCGCTCTAACTCATTAGCTTTACGCAACATCATCTGTTTAGCACGCGGATTAGTTTGTCTCTCAGCAGCCGCACGTAATCTATCGGCAGCGCCGCGAGGGTCTAATCCACCATCAGATTCTTGGTCTCCCTCAACCCTTTGGGTGTCCCCTTGAGTATCGTTAGGTTCGTTTGGTTTAGAACCAGGAGATTCGAAATCTGCAAACAATGCTGCATCGGTTTGATAACCGTCAGCCTTCTGACCACCCAAGCGACCGAGCTCTTCTGTTTCATCCTTACCGAAGTCTGGACGACTCTTCTGAACATCAGCCTGACTTGATTGATCTTTACGCGTTAAGAGTTCATTTAAAAACTCCCTTACTTGCGCTGAGTTATCACTTAGCTTGTAGTCTGGCCATGGTGGCGCAAAGACTGTCCATACAGACATCTGCGAACCATTAACCGCACTACGCATATTTGAAGCAACTTCATAAGGTCCTTGACCTTTAAGTGACATAGGACTATAAAACGAGCCTTTCATAGCACTCATCTTACTCATGTATGTTGCTAACACGGGTATGAATCGTTTAGTGAACCATTCGGTCCATATCGTCCGATCTTTGTCAGACTCAGGATCACGACCAAACATGGAAGCGTATTCGTTGAATAGCTTCACACGAGACCCCTTAAACGTAGCCTTACCATTTGATATTTGCATCATTGGTTTGACGACACGTTCAAGTTCTAGTAAGTGTTGAACCTTTTCAGTTTCATCTGTCGATTGTAGGCCGTATGTAACTATACGAGTTTTACCAACAGCATCATTCACTAGACTCGCGTCTGGTAATTCAGCTACTTGACCCTCTTGGAGTTGTAACTCAATTGGACCCTCACCGTTTGCGGCAATTGCCATACCGGCTAAAGTTGTACCTTTAGAACCTTGACGTTTCTCCAACCGATTTGCAGCGTCTAACATCTTACGCTTTATTCGCGGATTATCCTGACGACTAGCGGATGCTCGCAACCGTTCGGCTGGCGTCATTGCCATGAGTTCTTCTTTGGTATGCTCAGTCTTCTCAGTCTGAGCTTCGGCTGTAGACGTATCCGTTGACTCACCCTCGCCTTCATCTTCAAGTTGTGACTCTAATAACTCCATCACTTCATTGTAGACTCTATCGACTTGTGAGAAGCCAACGACACCACTATCTTCCTTGTATGGTGAGGTCATTTTACGATAGGGTGAATCTGGTCCATCTTCGAACTTCGACCGTTTCATCACCTCGATCTTTTCTTTAACCTCTAGCTGATCCTCCATATCCTCAACATCGAAATCTTCCATGTAAGGTTGGCCTGCTGCAATCCACGATAGATAGACTGGCTTAAAGCGATCATTCAACCACTGGTAGAACCGCTCTATCTGCTCTTCATCCTCTTCAGGATCAAGGTCGATTTCATCCAACAGATCTTCAGGATCAACACCTTCAAGTTTAGGTGGTTGGTCTTTTGGCATGACGACGTAGTCTTGGAAAAAGTTTTCCAGCTTGTACATCATACCAACATGCTCATCGTTCTCTAGGTCTGCACCGTATTGAGTATAACGAGCACGGTTGACATCGTCTAGATCGGCCTGATCTGCCCACTTATACAAGAAGTAAGCTCCAGCACCGATCGCAACAGCTGCACCGACTGCAAGTGCTACAGGAGCACCTAAGATGGATACTGCTGCTGTACCCAATGCCCATAGACCACGTATGGCCCAAGAGGTACCTGAGCGAATGACATTATTCCAAAGGAAACTACCAGCGGTTTTCAAACCCCCACCGATAGCATTTAGACCCAATGCCCCACCGACTCTACTACCGACGTTCTTGACACCTTGCCAAAGTTTACCAAGTTTAGTCTTAGGCTTATTGTTCTTGTTATTGCGGTTCTTATCGCGATCCTTATCATTATCGCCATCACCACCGACATCGACGTAGCTATAATCGTTACCATCATCGCCACCGTCTCCGCCGCCAAGACCAAATAACCCACCAAGCTTACTTAGGATGCTATTTCCTTTATCGGCAAACTCACCTTTATCCTTACCATCTTTACCCTCGGCATCATCTTTCGATTTATCACCGTAAAGTTTAGAACGCCAACCGCCATCGCGTAGTCCGTCATCATCTTGATCGAAGAACTTATCAGGCGGATTAACGCGCTCGTTAATCAGGTCACGGATTTCAGTAAGTAATTGAGTTTGCTGTTCTGAATCAGACAGTAGTTTCTCAGCGTTTTCACCTTTCAGTTTACCGCCGAACATTCCACCGAATAATCCACCTACAGCACCACCGATACCTTTAACAACGCTCTTACTAGCCTTGAAGACACCTTTGGTTAACCCAACTGTCATATCTAGACCCTTACGGGTTAGGTTCATCGCATGTTGAACAAGACCATTACTTTTGCCAGTTGATAGATCCAACGGTTTCCCTCTGGAGTCAACTAAACCTTTCTTAATGTCTTCATGCGACAACACGACATTGCCATCGAGATCTAACACCTCACCATCGATATCTTGGATGGTTCTAATGGGCTCCTCAGTTTCAGCCGATAGATAACCACCGGTTTTCATGATCACTGCACGGAGTCTAGGTTCTGTCTCACCTTTAACGTAAACGTCTTTAGCGGACTTCTCTTTTTCCTTACCAAATAACAAGCCTGGTAAGAAACCACCGACTTTCTTCACCGCAGTAAAAATACCGCTTTGAATAGAACGTGCAGCATTCCAATATCCACCGAATAAACCTTTAGCGCCTTTACCAAGTAATGATGCACCACCCTTTAAGAAATCAGCAATGGGTCGTGTTTCTTTTCCTGAAAGGACATACAACTTACCCTGCTCTACATCTTCGGATGTAATTACAACATCCCCATCGGAATTTATAACGGCACCATCGATATCATCGAATGAATGTATCGGATCACCAGATTCGAGGTCACTATATAACCCGCGCTTAAGGTCTCTAGCTAGGATGATGGGTTCTTCGACACCTTCAAGGTAGATATCCGCAACCGTACTACTTCCCGATTGCTTCTCTCTTTTATTGAATAACCCACCAAGTAGATTACCCGCACCTTGTCCAGCGCCTTTGAATAGACTACCAATACCGCTAAACGTTTTACCATAATAACCCATGAGGTTACTACCTACGCTAGCTGCACCAGAACGCAATGTATCGAAGGTCTTACCCAATACACCTCGGTTATCTTGAGCTGCTATGGCGCGTATCAACATTTCAGTCTTAACATCCAAATGTTGTTTCAGCTCATCCAACCATGGTCTAAATGGTTCATCAGTTGCACTATAGCGACCGCCTGACGATGGTTCACTATCACTAGGGTGTGGGAGTTCACCTGTTGGAGGCTCGTCGCCACCACCACCAAAGAAACGCGACTTCGCATTATTCAGCAATCGATTAAACGATGCTCTAAACCGAGCAGTACCCGCAAGCTCATCTACCTTATCTGGCGATATGTCCGAATCGTCTAACTGACCAACGACCTCATCCACCTCACCATTTGAGTTACCGAAATGCTCCGTTAGGTAAGAACGTAATTGCTCTACCTTACTACCGGCATTCTCTTTAAGGTCTGAAAATGAGTCTTGCATGGAAGCTCTAGCATCATCAAAACGACCTTTAGCTTCGTCCAGTTTAGGTTTGAACTTAGTGAACGTTTCCGATTGCTCTACGCGCTTACGTAGATCACCATAACGAGTCGATAAGTCGTCAACCTTCGGACTGAACTTAGTGTATATATCCGAACTTTCCACACGACCTTTAATGTCATCGAAACGATCAGATATACCACTCACGAGATCATCTTTAACGAAACCAGCTCGACGAGCGAGTTCACGACGACCCTCTTCAGTTTGCATGTGATCGTAGATGCTTTCGCTTAAATTAACCGCGTTTTCTTTAGCAGTATTTAGACTATCGAGAGCCTTATCCTTAGCATCTTGATATATCTCACCACGAGCATCTTTGTCAGACAAGATCTCCAATGCTTCGGAAGAGAAATCACTCAAAGCACCTAACCGTTTTTCTAACTCCTCGACGTACGGTTGGCCTTTAGCTTGTGCATCCTGATAAAGTCCTTGTATGTAAGCTTCACCATCTTCGGCTAACTTAACAACGTCGATACCGTTGTCCAATAAAAACTCATTGACATCACTCGAAACTTCATCAAACTTAGAACGCGCCTTACCAACGTAGCCTTGCAGTTTAGATCCCTCATAACGCTCTGAGAGGTCGGCTCTTGCTTGATCCCACTTTCCCTTGGCTGAGTCGGTTAATCGACTTGCATCGCCTTTGAGTTCGTCTAACACTGATTCAGAACTACGATAGCGACGGTAAGTACTCTCTACTTCACCGAGAGCTCTGTTTCCATACTCAGACGCCTTAGAACGTAGACCTTCGGTCTTATCTTTAGCTTTACTGAATAGGTTTCCAGCCATAGTACCTAATTTCTCACCCATGGAACCTTCGCTATTGGGATTATAGGTACTTTCACTAAAACCAACGTTAGGTTGTGGTTGACCAACGTCTCTATCCCAAGGCGACGTCACCATCGATTTAAATGAACCTACCGCTCTGTCCCAAGGAGAACTACCGCTAGGACCAGTCCAAGTTGGTCGATCCCAAGGGGAGCCGCCCGGTGGTGGTGTTCCGCCGCCTGATCCATCAGGTGGATCGCCATCAAAACGTTCTATAAGGAAATCGTAAATCCCTTCAATGAACGCTTTAGACTCATCCATCGTTTCCCACAGTACTTGTAGGTAAGGTTCTACCCACTGTTTAGCACTATCCATCAGTTTGTCCCAACGTGAGACATCGACTTCAGGTTGTGGGGCGTATACAGGTTCACTGGACCCTACATCAGCGTTAGATATGTCATCTAGAACATTGCGCTGACTACCTTGGACTTCAGTACGTACAACATTGCGATTGTCGTCTAGGTCTTTAAAGATGTCTCTTACAGTTTCAGAACGAGTTTCATGTAACCCATCCTTACCTGTATATTCAGACAACCCAGCACGCTCAAGGACTCCAGAGCCATAGGTACTCGCACTTCTAGCAATAACCTCTTTATAGTTAGGTACACCCCGCTTAGCATCACCATACACCTTAGATGCATCCTTACGGATTTCACTAGCCTTTCTGTCTTTCTTAAACTTACCATCTTCCATGTATTGGTTGTTGATAAGTTGTGTAACTTTATCGGCTTCATCGCTTGATAACATATCGAGGTTATCAGCGTCGGCGTAATTTTCGATAGTAAACGCTTTGTTTTGGAAAACGTCTTTCTCAATCTGGTCTGCTAATTTAGCACGAGTCTCATTATCGAGTTTACCTTCACCATCTAAAAGGTCGACTACTTTGTTAACCTTTTCAGTTAGACCTCGAACATCACCCGAATCGACAATCTTCTGACGAATGTCATCCTGTAATTGAGACTCTCTTACTACCTGTCCCTTATCGAAATCATAGACTTGTCGCTCTGCATCGCTTGATCCTGTGCGGATCATTTCAGCTTCACGTAAGATTTCAGAAAGTAAGTTAGGGATAGTTTCGGTAATCGTCTTATCGGTAAGTTCCGTATACGTCGATACTTCTTCAGCTAACGTATCTGATGACATCCCGAATCGGCCTTCCTCCGTATAACGAGGAATCATGTCAGCGATACGCTCTAATAACGCCAGTTCGCCTCTCTCTCGAAAACTGACCTTCTCACCCTCTAACTCTTTACGATCGATCTCCTTACGGAGCGACTCTACTCGAGCATCGACATTACCTGCAACTGATTGGGCTGCCCTATCTGTACCGCCTTGAGCAAGATATTCAAGGTCAGAACCTACTCTAGCTAAGGTATCGTTATCCTTAGTAAAGCGACCGATAAGTTTACCGATTTTACCAGCAGCCCAATTACCACCCTCACTACCTACAAGGTTACCTGCTAGGTCTAACGGGTCAACACCATCCCCTGCCATATCCATCGTTTCGGCAGTTTCAGTAATGTTATCCGCTATCGATTGGGTAAAGTCGCTGACCTTACCTTTTATATTCTCAAATAGGTTACCAGTGAAATCTTGACTAAAGCCATATAGGCTATCGCCGATCTTACCTAGGGTTTTATCCCTAAGCATTTCACGTACCCGCTCAGAACCACGCATCTTAAGAAATTCAGGCAGGGCTGTATTCTTACGAATATCAACCAATGACTGACCTGACTCTTCAGCATATTCCTTTAATAGCGAGTATTGGTCTTTAGCGACGAAGTATTGACGGAATTGAAGTTCTAAAGATTTCTTTTGGAACTTCGATGCAATATCTTCTTGATAACCCACGACACGACCAATAGCTTCTTGGATGTGTTCAAGCTGGCTCTTATTGTCCAGATGACGCGCATCTTCTAAAGCACGGTCGGTCTGCTTCTCCGTTTGTTCCTCTACGTCATCCTGAGCTTTCTGCTCTTGTTGCGTTTGGAATATTTCACCTAACGTCGTTTGGATTTCATTTTCTTGAGGATCATAAGCTTCACCACGACTATCGTCTGGATCTTCTTTAGTCCAACTATCAAGTTTATCATCCAACCACTTAGGGATATAAGGAGAAGCCTTTTCTCTTACTTTTCTCCCGATCTTTTTAGCATCTTTAGCCGCAGGTCTGAGTCGATCTTTTGCGGTATCGTATAGATCCTCGGCAGCATCGGCAGCATCAGTTACGCCTTGATACGCACTACCATAACCTTTCGGTAATGCATTATCTAACAGTTTCTTTTGTGTGCTGCGACTTATTGCCGACTGCTTGATGCCGTCAGCAAACCCACGACTTGCTCGATCGACGGGCGATCGGTCGGAGGGGTCTGATTCGGGATCATCAAAATCGAGATCGGGGAGATCCAGATCATCATCTAAATCATCATCTAGATCGAGGTCATGGTCTTCGTTAGCCATAGACGATCTCCTTTGTGAAAAATACAATTTGTCATAGCATTTAAAGTGAGGACGCTATGAGTATAGAGCGCTTACCCTTTAACATTAGTTTGTTAAAGTTAACTCCAGGACAGATACGTTTATTAAAACCGATCACGAGTTTAGATACCGTAGATGCCCCCGGTTCAAGTGACTTTCATTCTGAAGGTCTTTTTTCAACTGAAATATTTGGGCGTGTAGGTGAAGACGCACGTGATGAGACCTTCGCTTATATACCACTTAAGACTAAGATACTTCATCCAATTGTTTATCAACGGCTTGAGCGTTTGAAGCGTCTATATGCTGGGATATTATCAGGCAAAACCTATGCGGTTTGGGATGATAAAGAAAAAGACTTTGTGCAAAGTACTGAGGTGGAAGGAAAAACTGGTTTCCACTTCTTCATGTCTAAGTGGAAAGATATTGTCTTTAAGAAAGGCGATAGTGAGATACGTAACCAACGAATCGACTTGATCAATAAGTATCGAGAGGAAGCGGTCATCAGCGACGTACTTGTTATGCCTGCTGGGTTACGGGATGCTGAGATAGATGCTATCGGTCGAACTCAAGAAGATGAGATCAACACACACTACCGTCGATTGATTGGTATTGTAAACACCATTGGTGATGGTAATAAGAATGATGGACCCATCCTTGATAATGCTCGGTACTCACTACAGATGACGTTTAATGAAATCTACTTTACCATTGAGAAAATGTTAAGTGGTAAGAAAGGTTTCATTCAGAACAAATATGGTTCACGTCGAATCATGAATGGTACTCGTAACGTTATATCGGCGATGGAGTTGTCACCACCTGACTTAGATGAGTCTAACTTCCCTGAAGCAGACGATACAGTAGTGGGTCTATTCCAGTGTTCAAGAGGCGCACTCCCAATCACCATCAATCGTTTGATGAACAATATTCTGCAACCGGCTTTTGGTGATGAGGAAGGTCAGGTAAAACTTATCGATCGAAAAACACTTCGTTCTGAGTTCGTTAATGTGTCTGCACAAACGTTTGACCGTTGGACTACTACTGAGGGTTTAGAAGCAGTTATCTCATCTCAAGAAATGACTGAGGCCCGTGCTAAACCTGTGGTTGTGGAAGATCGCTATTTAGCTTTGGTGTATAAACCTAAAGATCGTAAAGTGTTTAAGGTATTCTACGACATCGATGAGCTACCTGATGACTTTGATAAAGATGACGTATATCCAATCACATTACATGAAATGATTTATTTGTGTAACTATAGTGGTTGGAATGATTTACGCATCCAATCAACTCGTTATCCGGTGACCGGTGAAGAGAGTTCTTATCTATCGCGTGTCTTTGTACGAACCACAGTTAAGAGTGAAGAACGTGTCGAGTTGAACTCTAACTGGGAAGATCAAGAACCCAGTAAAGAGAATACAGCTTACGTTTATCCCGTATTCGAACCTGAGTCTTATATCGATTCTCAAATGGTTCATAGCTATCGCTTGGGTGGACTCGGTGGTGACTTCGACGGTGATACGGTATCGGGTAACATCATTTATACAAAAGAAGCAAAAGAAGAAGTTGATAAGTATCTCAACTCAAGAGAAGCCCACGTAGATCCATCAGGGGGACTGCGTGCGTCTGCCTCGATTGATACGATTCAGCTTGTTATGCACAATATGACTGGAGACGCGTGATGGTTGTTTATCCAACTTTCTATCGCAAACACGGTATTTGGAAATCTCAGGATGTCGCTAGCCCAAGCGTTAGCGACTACTCTGAATTGGTTATGCCAAAAGAAAGTATCCTTCATTATCTTACTTTTGAAGATTCTTCTATTGGTCCAGATCCAAATGATCCGTTCTTTGTGAATTCAGATAACCGAGTATTGGTAGAGCATGTGACTCAACATATCAAACCGATCGGTAATCCAAAACCCAATAAAGGCGTAACAGAAGAACGCCTTAAACGCGACTACCATCGTCGTTATCGTAAGATGCGTCCACTTAACGATTTCTCTCGTTCATTGAGAGATGAGAAAACACTTATCGTTGAGAACTACGCTGGGTTAAGTGACTTGTATATTTACATGCGTTCTGTTTATGGTCTTTACTATCGCAACTACAACATTTTAAACACATTGTTTAAAGTAGTCAATGATCGTTGTAAAGATAATGAACGTCAACACTTTATTCCAGTAACGTTACCGCGTCGTTTACCTTCACTACAAATGTTGAAGAAAGCATCGGGTGAATATTCAAAGATACCACGCGACCTACTGACTGTATTCTCACAACCACAATACTTGATGGTTCTTGAGATTTTCAAATGGTTAGGTGAAGATAGACAATATTCTACTTTGTCAAACATCGATCCTCAGAATTATGATAAGGTTAACTTCATTTGGATGGAGTCTGGTAAGTTTGTCGTATTCAATTTGGGTAAAGTCTTAGAGGTTACCCAAAACGAAGTTGGGGAAGATGACGAAGATGTAGGATCTAGTAAACTACAGCGTCTATTCCTACGTATGCTCATTTCTTTATTTGAACTTAGAAACGCTGGTGTCAAAACAAGTGTTAATGAGGGTGAGGAAGAAAAGCCGGAGGATTCTGATGAGGTTGAGGGTGTCTCGGTTAAAGGTAAATCGGAAGCGCAGGTTGATGAGGAGAAGATTGAGAAGGATATCGAGAAGTTAAGTGAGATATCTGATCGAGAAGTTCCCGAAGAAGAATTAACCTTTGATGATATTCCAGGCGACGTTAAAGATCCGACTGACTCATTAACCCAACGCATTCAACAGTTGGCAGAAGAAGGTGGTTTATCTCCCGCTCAAGTTCGTCGTTATGAAAAGATCATTGAGAAGACACGCAATATACCTAACCCCTATGGCGATGGTAAATTGTTAGACTTCTCTAAGATTACAGACGAAGATTTACAACTGTCAGAGGAAGAGATAAAACTTCCCGATGTGGCTGGTGTAACCGATGAGTCAATGACCGAATCGACACTTAAAGCGTTTGATAGTAAATACCTAAATGAAGTATTGAAGAAAGACATCGTTAATTGCGCGATGGATATTCAGCGTGCAGGTGTAACGGTTTTAGCTTACGATGTGGAAGAAGTTAAAGACGCTGCTAACGATTATCAAGTCGTCACTATGCAGTTGTCACCTGTTGATGGTGAGACGTCTACCATCCGGTTTAAGGTTCCTAATGTTAAAGAAAATGGCGAGTTCGTTTCTAACAACGTTAAGTATCGTCTACGTAAGCAGAGGGCCGATAAACCCATCCGTAAAGTTTCGCCGTCGACCGTGTCGTTAACGTCTTACTACGCTAAAGTGTTTGTTGATCGTTCTGAAAAGTCAGTGGTGAACTATCCACGCTGGATCATTAAACAGACGCTTGGTTTGTCTGAACAAGAGAATCCAGTCGTAACCGGAACTCGATTGGTTAATTGTTTCGACAATACTGTACGACTTCCTCGCATATACACCATTATGTCTGAACGCTTCCGAGAGTTCACTGTTAATGGTCAATATCGTTTGTTTTTCGACTACAATAAACGTACCGAAGAGTTTGGTGAAGATTTCATCAAACAACACGAGCAGGAAGGATTCGTCGTTGCGGGCGTTAGTCTAGAACGTGGTAAGGCACCTATCTTGGTTGATGAGAATAATGTATTCTACATCAAGAAAGGCGACCAATTGGATATCCTAGGTCCTATCGAAACGATCTTGGGTCTCGATCCAAGTAAAGCACCGGTTGAGATTGCAGAGTTCCGTCTATTCTCTAAAACTATACCTGTGGCTATGGTGTTAGGTTTCCGTTTTGGTCTAAGTCGCCTCATGTCTTTGTTAGGCGTACAACCACGTCGAGTACCTGTTGGTTCTCAAGTGAACATGTCTGACAATGAGTTCGGCATTCGCTTTGCTGATGAAACTTTGGTATTGACTAAAGACGACCCTAAAGCACAACTCATCTTAGCGGGATTTAATCGTTACCATAAAACCATTGCTCGATATAACGTTGACAGTTTTGATGATCCTGAGATCTATGAAAATGTCTTAGAGGACAATGGTCTTCGCGTTGGCTTCATTCGAGAGCTTGAGCTTGCAATGGATATGTTTGTCGATCCTATCACTCGTGACTTACTTGAGCAGATGGGTGAACCTACCGCATTGGACCGTCTTCTCATTCGTGCTTGTGAATTGTTAACGATTGATTGGCATCCAGATGAGACAGATATGGAAGCAATGCGTATTCGTGGATACGAACGTATGGCTGGTGCTGTGTTCTCAGAAATCACGCGAGGCGTCCGGCGCTATCGTTCTCGTGGTGTAGGTAGTAAAGCTAAGATCGAGATTAACCCTGAAGCCGTATGGCAGGTCATCAACCAAGATCCTAGTATTTCTCAAGTCGAAGAATCTAACCCGATTCAAAACTTGAAAGAAAAGGAATTGGTGACTTACATGGGTACGGGTGGCCGTAGTACACGAAGTATGGTTAAACATACTCGTCGCTATCACCCATCTGACATGGGTGTAATCAGTGAGGCTACACCAGACTCAGGTGCGGTGGGTGTTAATACTTACCTGACAGCAAATCCACAGTTTGCTAACTTGCGTGGTTTAACCAACAAATATGAGTCGGGTAAAACGGGTGCGGCATCAATGTTGAGTACGTCTGCATTGTTAGCACCAGGTTCTGATATCGATGATCCTAAACGTGTTAACTTCGTGTCTATTCAAAATACTCACGTGGTTTCTGCTGAAGGCTATGAAACTATTCCACTGCGTACTGGCTATGAGCGGGTTATTGCGCATCGCGTTGATGATCTGTATGCATATACAGCTAAGGCAGATGGTGAGATTGTAGCGGCAGATGATGAGCACGTTAAGGTGAAATATAAAGATGGTACTGAAGTTGCTGTCGAAATAGGGACTCGTTACGGTAGTGTTACTGGAACGACTGTACCACACCAAGTACGTTCTAACGTCAAGGTGGGCGATAAAGTCAAAGAAGGTAATGTCATTACGTATAACTCTGGGTTCTTTAGTGTCGATCCACTCGATCCTAAACAAGTACTTATGAAAGGCGGTATCTTAGTTAAGACGGCCATCATGGAGCGTTCACACACGTTTGAAGATGCGTCAGTTATTTCTGAGAAACTATCTGCTCGATTAGGTACTAAAATAACTAAGGTAAGAACCGTGTTGGTTTCGTTTGACCAAAACATTCGTAACTTGGTTAAACCTGGAGATGAAGTCGACATCGATAGTCTTCTGTGTATGATCGAAGATTCATCAACAACAGACACTGACTTGTTTAGTGAGGATAGCCTCGACAGCTTGAAGTTAATGTCGTCTAATGCACCAAAGGCTAAAGTGGCTGGTAAGGTCGAAAAGATCGAAGCGTTCTATCATGGTGACATGGAAGATATGCATGAATCAGTTAAGTCTATTGCTAAACGTTCTGATCGTCAGAGAGTTAAGCGATTAAAAGCATTGGGTGAAAAGGCAACGACAGGACAAGTAGATGGTACTGTTCGCATCGAGAAAGATCCTTTAGATATCGACACCATGGCGATTAAGATTTATATCACAAAAACGTTAGGTGCTGGTATTGGCGATAAGGGCGTTCTTGGTAATCAGATGAAAACCGTCTTTAGTAGTGTCATGACAGGTACCAACCAAACTAAGTCAGGTACTGACCTTGATATGTTGTTTGGTTACATGAGTATCAACAACCGGATTGTGTTAAGTCCGGAACTCATGGGTACGACAAATACACTACTGAAACTTATGTCTAAGAAGGTTGCCGACAAATACTTCGCCACGAAAAAGTAAGCTTAGTGCTTTAAGCTGAACAATCGTATGGTATTGTCGCGGTAAGCTTGACAAACACGTTTATCCATTCATGGGGTGTACAATGAGTACTGAAAACAAAAATACAGTCGGGTCAGTTCCTACTGGCTCGGCGGGGGTGTCTAAGTTTGGCACCCTTACCGTCCTGTGTAACGCTACTCAGTTAGGCAGTAACGTAATTAAAAATATCGCTGGTAACGACATCGCCAGTGGTTTTGATGGAGAAGAGATTTCTCCACGTGAGCTTCACAACATTTTCTCAGCTAAGTTGTCGAGCTACGTCAACAAAGGTAAGAGTGGGGGTCAACAATAATGCTCACTAATCAAGCACTGAATGCGGTTATGTTACCCGCTGATAAACTCGAAGAATCTGGTCGGAGTCTATCTCCGATCCCAGGTACTGAATTGGCGAAGCTGTTTGATGCTTCGATTACCGCATCGACTGCGGCGAGCATCAGTACGATGGATACTGAGATTGCCGTACAAGAAATGATCGAAGGAAGTCAAGTAACTGATAATGGCGCAGTAACCCACGATGAGGTTATGGCGAACTCAGTTAACTTGGTTTCTAAAGTTGTATTGGCTAACCTCGACTTAGCTCGTAACCACGTTATCCCAACGACTAAGACACTCCGTGAAAAGTATCAAACTTACATGGAACGTGCTGAGTTGGATATCGCACAACCGGTTATGGTTATTCCAAATGTCTACCATGACATCTGGTCAACAAGTGAATTGCATGGTTTGGTAACCCGTTTTGAAAACGTACCGGTTAACCAATACAGTATGCGTTTCTCACTACCGCGTGTAACTGGTGATGAACTTCGCGCCATGATGAAAACTGGCATTGGTCAGTTAGATGAAATGGTTGATGGTTGGATTGAAGACATGCAAACTGATAAATTATTGCATGCTTACGATCGCATCTTCATCGAGGGTACACCAATCGGTAAAGTTCCTGGTGCTAACCACTTAACGGATACTGGACTTGATCGCAATGATCTATTGATCGCACACTTGATCAGTATTGGGTTTGAAGAAGAGATGCCGGATGGCGTTAACGCTGATCTATCGAGTCTGCGTGAAGCGTTGTCTAATGTACGTCGTCAAAGCGGTCGTGCCATCGTTGGTATCTTAAATCGTCGCGAGCGTGACATTCGTCAGAAGATTCTTTCTTTTGCGGTAACAAACGTTCCTTGGGAATTCGCTACCAACAAGACTCGTGTAACCGTCCAACTGAACAATGATGTTTATATCAAGTTCCTTGAAGAAGGTGGTTCGGTAGAAACTATTTATGGTGCGGCACTTAAAGGTGATCGTGTAGACTACAATGCGTTGCTTGAGAAGAAAGCGATGTATGAGCAGTTCTATGAGCGTCGCATTAGCTTACATCGCCAGGAGGTAGGTTCTAAAGTCTATATGGCTCAACAGGAAGCTGCTCGCCTTGCGATGCGTGACCTTGTTAATGAACTGGAAGAAGATCAACTACCTTATAGTCGTTCTGACTTACACGCTAAAGCACGTGAGCGTTTAGGTTGTTATGAACCTCGCTACTTTAAAGATGAAGTCTATGTACTTCGTAGTTTGGTATGCGAAGTTCTATATTCTGACACCAACGTTAAGATGGTACTGGATGCTATGGATGCTGCTGAACAAAGCGATCCTGAGATCAGTCCACGTGAGTGTGCATTACACGCAACAATCGATTTAATTGCTCGTTGGTTAGCAAGTCAAATCAACGTCAACTACAAATAAGGAGTAAGCGATGAACTTAGATGCATACAAACGCGATGCTTCCAAAGTTCAAGCCTATCTCAAAGAGTTGAAAGATGGTAGTGTGATTACGACGAAGGGATGTAAGATCTACATCCCGACTCGTTTTCGCGATAAGAGTCTTGCGACAATCGGTAAGGAGACCTATATTCTAGGTCTCTTTATGATCGCTGTTGAAGATAAGTATTATGCGGTTAATAATGTTAATGCAATGATCCGCATCGAACCGAGTTCCATCAATACGGTATCGATTGATAACAAAGACTATTTTGAATTTGTATTCGAACAAAACGATACGGTATTTCCATCGACCGATTTAGTTAAAGACGATACGCTTTTGTATTACATCTTTGATGAGGTCGTTAGTAAGGGTAACATTCCTGCTTACCTTAACTATTTGGACTTGGGACATCTATTTGACACCGCACAAGAGTTTGCTGGGGTTAAATTAGTTAGCACACCAACAGTCATGCATATGCTACTTTCTAAGTTAGCACGTGATCCAGGTGATCTAAATACTTATTTCCGACAGGTATCCAACGGCGATGATTTGGATAATGCAAAATTCTTACAACTTCGAAGCAGTACGCATGGCGCTACCAACACCACAGCCCGAATGATGGGTAGTTACTTCTCAGATAACATCACCAGCGCTTTGGTCAACCCGGCTGGTCGAGAAGAAAACATTGAACGCATCTTAAGAAGTTAAGGAATTTACAATGGCCGATAAAGTTACCTATGGTAATACTGTCTTAAAAGGCATTAATAAGGCAGGCAATTTAAAACCTGATGAGAACGGTTACTATACTGTTGTATTGGGCGCTATCGGTGTTATGAACTCTGGGGGTGAATGTTACCCAGATACTGAAAAGGCTCGTAACACGTTTAACCGTAGCAGCAGCTTACTACGTCGGATTAACCAAGGATTACTTCGTGGTGAATATGCTCACCCAGATCCTGCTGGTTATCCCAACATGATCGCCTTTGAACGTCGTGTTCGTCAAATCAAAGAAGACCGCATCTGCATGCACATTGCCGATGTTTGGTTGGAAGAGATTGAACATGAGGGTAAGAAACTTACTGGTATCCTAGGACGCATTCGTCCGACCGGTCCTTATGGTAAGGTTCTTAAAGAAATGTTAGACAACCCTGAAGAGAACGTTACTTTCTCTGGGCGTTACTACAGTGATGTCTACATGAAGAACGGTGTGCGCCATCGTGAGATTCATACGGTAGGTACTTGGGACTTTGTTTCTGAACCTGGCGTAGCAGCATCACAGAAGTATTGTTCACCGACACTTGAGTCAGCTGACGATACAGTCTTCTACCGCACTCAGTTAGAAGGTGCTGTTGTTGCTGAAGAAAACGATAAAGAGATGGCCATGAGTATGGAGTCATCTGGCATCACAGCTCAAACACTAGTTGAAGAACTTGGTTTTAGTCGTAAGACTAAAGGTAGTCGCGCTTCTTTAGACTGGTAATATGTGGGGAGGGTAATCCTCCCCATATGCCGATTGCTCAAATTTATAGACATATATCATTGATGTGACTTGTAGTTAATCTAGATGTATGCAACACATGTATTGATGTAATTTAATTTAAGGATATCTCATGTCTAATCGAAATAGCATTTTGGAGATTAGTGATAAGCTTGCGTTAAAGGCAGCTATCAATACTTTGATCCATGATTTGGGTTTAGTAAAAGAGAAATGTACCGATCTGATGAATGATGAAAATTGTTCTGAAGAGGATAAGGTTGCATGTGAAACAATACTGAAAGATTACGACGGTCACCTTGAAGACCTTCAAGATCAAATGGACTCTGTTTATCTAACGCGTGGTGAGGAACAATTTAAAGTTGCTTTGAATCGTTTCGCTGATACTGCGCAGGCAATAACGGACCTGATTAGTGATAATCTGGGAGCTAGCAATGATGAGGAAAACTCAGAACGCTGACTTCCTTAAACAATTACATGATGTACTTGATTTAGACGAGGATGCGAAAGTATCCTCTATTCAAGAGATATTGGATAAGGACGTCGGTCCAATCGGTGGTACTCGAAGAAAGAATGAACGTCGCTTTTTATGTGGCGAGATTACTTTCGATGAATACCTTGAATTATTAGAAAATCCATTAGGAGGTTAATTATGACGTTTATTTTAAATTAATAAAAATAGGAGAAACTATGAAAAAATACGAAAACACTACAATAAAAACTATTGCAACAACACTATTCGGCATCTTGATGTATGATGCGTTAAAGTCTGTGGGAATAATCCCAATGCTTATAACCGTACTCGTATGTTTGGGTGTCTTGATTTTATTCACAATAACAACGTGGATAGATTCACCTCGTGAAAAGCGAAGTGATAACCTGATAGCTATTAATCAATTGATGATATTACCGATACTAGATTTCATGTGTAATACAGTCATTGGACTATCTATAGCCATATTGACTGACGATGGAATCGTTCTTGATACCTATCACGTTGTCACTCTCCCGTTGTTGACCGCGACGTTAGCTCTATTTACGATCTATGCGTCACGTAAGCTGCAAGAGTAATGCGTATCGAGGAACCTTCGGGTTCCTCTTTTTTTTTTGACATGACTGCATTATCTAGTGACTAATAATAACTCTAGGGAAATGTCATGGAACCGAAATATCGCCATTTAGATATTGATCGAGAAAAACCCGTTGTATTTTTAGATTTATGTGGGGTCGTTAACCATGTGCTAGCCTTTAGACCATGGTGGATGACTGTGGCTAATATGTCGGTAAGTAAACACGATTGGGCTGATACACACATGATCAAGTTACTCGGGGAGATATTCAGACAAACCAACACACAGATAGTCATCGTATCCTCTTGGGCACCAAGCTTTAAAGGTCCGGAACATGAGACCATCCGGCGGATCGCTAAAGATCTTGAATTGGATAATGTATTGGGTAGCGCACACACAGGTGGTGGCGACTTTAGAGCGCAGTGCATATTGGAGTGTGTTGCTGAGAAAAAGCTAGAGAAGTACCTTATCATTGATGACGCGATGCCGATGTACGAGAAATCGACAGATCTGCATGACAATCTAATTTCTCCAGATGGTCGTTGGGGCATCACATACCGTGAACTCGATGAGATCTACATCACGTTAAAGCGTATGTTGGGTGAAGAACTCAACCAAGATGAGGAGTTTACTGCTAACGTAATCGATAATGGTAGGTAGGAGCTCCTGTATGCGCCTGTACGAGGTTTAAACTCTTAACTCGACAACTTATGCATCTTTTGATTATATCTCCTTAGAATGTAAATAAAACAATGTGAGATATATATCATCAATTTGATTCTGCGTTAAAGAATCTCCTTATAAATACCAATTATAAAACATACGTGTAAAGTTTTACACGACTGCATCGTTATATAGCGACGATAGTGTCGCATCGTTAAATCAACAAACCATAATTAAGGAAAAAGACACATGTCTGATATCAGTCCAAATGTAAACAAGCTTGCCGAACAATTCCAGGGTCAAATGGAACAAGGCGAGGGTGGTGTACTTAACCTTCCGGCTAAAGCCTATGAGCAGAGTCTTCCTGAAGATCTGTCTATGGATACCGTAAAGCGTGTCAAATCACATGACGAAGATGTGGTCGCAGCACTGACTCTGGCAACCGGTCGTCAGGGTGAGCAGATGATGAAGAATGACAAAGGCCTTCAGTCTGTATCGTCTTCTATGAAGTTTGGTAAGTTCGGTGATGTTAACGTACAGTATGACCGCGCTAAGGTTGGTCCTAAGTCAATCACTGACCGCACTGAAGTTACTCGCTATGGTCAGACGCAAGCCCGCGTTCGCACGTTCGCTGGTAAACCTCGCGGTGATCTGAAGAAGGTCCGTGAGACTCTGGCGTCTAATGCTGAGAAACTATTCGGTTAAGTTTCCTGCGTAGGTGGACCTACCTCTTCGGAGGTGGGTCTGCCAACTTTTATTTTTTGAGGTGACTCATCATGAATGTTAAAATACACTTTTTGTTAAATCCACAAGTCATCACCATGATGTCTAATACCTATTCTTGGGCGCTCAAGTCTAAAGAGGAATTTGATGAGTTGCCCGATAAAGAAAAATCAGAAATACGAGATGTACGTGGTAAATTCAATTACATCGATCAAGCTGTTGAACTTATCAACTTAGAATTAGAAGATCAATATCGATATGTCGGTCTTAAACGTATCGATGAGACTGACTTAAAACGGGCCTATCGAATTCAACTGGGTCAAGAACCCGATGACCGCTTAGGTACTATCTACAACTGGGTTATGGCTAAATTCCCATTATTGCTTCCATATGAGGGCAACAAGTGCGTTAAACATCTATGTGACTGCAACACTAAGCATGAAGTACAACTCAAGCTCTATGACGATTTCATAGAGGATATGGAAGATCGTGGTAAGTTAACCTCCATCACTCGTATTCCCGGTGGATATTTAGACGCACACACCATCGAGCAGTTATTCTTAGATGTATTGGAAGTTATTGAAGATTATAATCCTGAGATGGCTAAGATCTATGACTTTAACATGGTGAAGGAATGATTGAGTTATATACTGTTCAGATTAGTAATGTAAACAATATTGACGATGAGACGATTGAGGTATTGGATACAACAGTAAAGTCTGGCTACGGTATGTTAGCGCCCACTTGGAATATGGTCTGGGATTTTAAGTCAGGAGAATTAAGCTGGCGGGACTATACAAGGCGTTACTTAGAGATGATGCGCGAGTCATTAAGTGCGAATCGTCCGTTGTGGTCTAAGTTGTTTTCGAATAACACCAGTGGCAATAGGAAAATAGCACTTGCTTGTTATTGTAAACCTAACGCTTGTTGTCATCGTTATCTGTTAAGGGACTTTATCATTGACTGGAAAAGTTCGGAAGGTGAGGAGATTCTAGATATGGGTGAATTGCTATAATCAAAAAAAAAAGAGGGAGGTGTTACCCTCCCCCAAATCAGTCAGACACTCGCCAGGGATCGAGTGCCTATACCATTAAGGCGGATAAAGAGGGAGGCCGAAGCCTCCCCTTTATTTTTTGTCTTACTGACCTGTTCCAACGCCAGACTCGCTCGCACGCTGGATACTTTCACGGTAACCATTGTTTTGAGCGCGGATGTCTGCTTGAATCTGATCAACGAATGCTGGGCGCTGATGCGGTCCGGCATTGATATAGTTGATTTCATCAAGACGTGCTTGGGCAAAGTCCATAACACCACGCGATTGAACTGGGATACCAGTAAACTCGATTGACAACTCCGGTACTTCTTGACCAGTAGTTAAGTCACGAGTAGACTCGATGATACCAGAACTCAGAGGGAACATGTTAGTTACCATCCAAGCGTGGACAACTTTACGACGCAACGGATCTGGTTCGATGTACAACGTAGTGAAGCTGTACATGTCTGCCAACTGATCGTCGATAGCATCAGGGTTGATCGTCATGATACCCGGTTGCTTAGTCGTTGGATCAGCAATCAAGTTGCGGATGAAGTAAGACCAGAAGGTACTGATCGCTGCACCGTAACGCTCGTCGTAAGCGTGAGTCGGTGTGATCTGTTCTTCCGTCACATTGTTAGGGTCACGTTGCATGTGGCCTGCACCACCAATTTGACGTTCACCTGCTTCAACCGTCAAACCACGAGAGATGCCCGTGATGTTCTTCGATTGAGTTTCAATAAGAGACTTCAGAGTAGCTACCAATTGATCAGAATCCGGTAACCCAGAGAAACCACGAGGAGCCTCAACAAGTAATGGGATAAGATTCTGTGGTACGTAACCTGTGTTAGAAACGTACGTATCAATATCAGGCTGGTAGCCATACTGACCGTCTACGGCAAGGTTGACTTGGGGAGCGAGATTCTCGCGTCCCCGTGTATGACCTACGCCGCGTTTGAAAATGTCTTTAGTTCTGCTCATATTTCAACGCTCCGTAATCGGTGTATTAACCAGCGAAATCGGCACGACGACGCGCGACGATTGTGTACGATCCAACACTACGCATGTTGTTCATGTATAGCTCGATGGTCGTAGACCATGCATAACCCAGCTCTTCATCGATGTCAGTGAATTCTGTGCGAGGCACAACAATCACACGATCATCAAAACGACCTTGGGTCATGTCAGCGATGAGGTCATCACTGCGCTCAATGAACTGATCGGCAGTAAGTTTACTGTTACCAGTAAGCTGACGCCATGCGCGCTCTGCAACTTTCTCAACTTCAGCAACAATGAACATGTTGATAGCTGAGTTCAACGTTGAAGTTGAATCATCATAAACAGTTTGAATTGCTGGGAAGAACAAGCTGCGACGATCGAAGTTCTGTACCCAAACCAGACCAGCGTCCCAATCATTGTCGTAGACGTTTTGTGGTTTGTAGGTAGCGTTGACGTTCTTGAACATGTCAACTTGGTTGTATGGTGCAGTATCGAAACCACGATCGGCTTTCCAGATACCATCACCAGCACCCATGAAGCTCGAACACATATCTGCAAACTGGATAGTCAACGGCAATAGACCTTTGTAAGGGCTACGCAGTAATTCACCAGAGTGACCGATAACAACGGCACGACAGACAGATGTACCATAAACTTCTGACTCAGGGAAAGCACGAGCAGCTGCACGTAACGTGGTAGCCATTGCACTTTCTTGCTCGGCAGTGTTCTGCGGTAGCAATACATCTTGTGTAGACAAGATGGTCACGACGTCTTTCCGGCGAGACATTGGGATAAGCATTGCTTTCTTAGTATCCAAGTCAAAACCAGTGTCGTAGAATACGCTGTGTGGGTACATCGCTGTATCCAACAGTGGGAATTCACCGTCACCATATTGCTCACATTCGTTCTTAACTAACTTGTTAAGGTTTTCGAATGAGATGGTACCATCAGAACCGCCAGCGGCATAATGGTTGGTGTTTGGTGTAAATACTGCACCGCCACCTGCTACGCCTTCAAGTTTCAGCGTATGGTAAGCATTACCTTCCAGATCTTCACCACCAACGAAGTTAAATAGATATTTAGCTTCTTCAGGGTCAGTAGGCCAATCCGGTTGTTGTGGCTGCTCGGCAGTGTACAGCATTTCTAAAACAGTATCGATATCGTCTTGGTAGACGTGCAGTCCATTGAATGGACCATACTGTTTAGGCAATACATCCAGGTCACGGTAAGCATCCAACAGGATGTCGCCAGCATAAAGCTCTGCATCGAAGTTCTTATCGATACTACCTGGTTTCAATGAGAACTCAACCGTTTGAGAACCGCGTTTGGTCTCAATGATGTTTGGTTGAGAACGGGCGTCTGGACGCTCGATCATCTGCATACGGAATAAGAATGCAGATTGGTCAACGATGGCTGACTCGTTAGCAACCTGAGAAGAACTCAGTGTTGGAGCAAACATACGCAGACCTTTCAGGTTGCCGTGTGCACCAAAATCGCTAACTTGTAAATCCATGATTGGATATACAGTAGACTGCTCGTCGTTGGCATTTAACATTTCACCGGCTTGCGCTTGCGCATTGCCGATTTCGCCAGTCTCAGAATGAGTAACCAACCAACGCGCGCGATTACCGGCGACAGTATCACCAGTTTCGATTGGTTTGCCGTCAACGTCTAATGCGACGCTACCGTCTGGGTTACGCTGATAAACTGGAACCTGATCAGATACAACTTCAAGAGACAAACGAATCGTCGCTGGAGCATTTGCATCTTCAGGCTTAAGACGCTGAACCATCATCGCGTTGCCGTTGCCATTTAAGACACTAGCCAACACAGTCTGATGCGTTGCGTACTTACTGCGCAAGTCGAAGGACTTCGAACCATACATGCGCTGAGCTGAAGAGCCAGACACGATTTGAGGTTCTAATGGTCCTTTTTCTGTGAATAGGAATACATGAGGTAAATGCGTGGGGATTTGCTCGGGGATAACTGGAAGGTTACCACCGGACTCATCACGCACCCCTTTTAAGATCGCCTTTGGGGCGGCTTTTAACTTGTTGGTGCTCATTAAGAGCCCTCCTTTGTCTAATCTGGACCAGATTCTATGGATAATGTTGATCATACATCATCATAGAATTAACGCTATATTGATGGTAATGTGATTTTTTACACAACCTTCTAATAGGACGGAGTAACAAAAACTATGTTTACCACACCTTACCAGACTACGGTTTGCCGATCACATAAAGTGGACGACATCGTAAAAGAATTAAAAGAACGGATTATCGCGCATACGTTGCACAGTACCAATCCCTACATTCTATTTGTAACACAGCAGGATACCGAAGTAAAACCCTTCGTACATCCCATGCTCATAGAGATGGACAGGGACGAGCGGTACATTGTATCCGACCTTCGTCCAGTAAGCCGCATTAATTCAAATGGAGAGATCGTCCAGACGAGTGATTTCCAATACATGAACTACCGTTGTGTTCTGATGAAAGAAGCATGGATTGATGGTAATGTAGAAGATCTATTGAACTTGGGTGATTACCAAATAAAAGTATTCAGTAAGTTGATGGCTGAGAACTTAGGTCGCCGGATGAACCTTAAGATTGAAACACAGCTTCGCATCCAAGTTCTATCTTGCTTCTACTACTTATCTTTGTTTGAAGAGCAAGACGATTATGATTACAACGATGAAGACCAGTTGATGCGTCGTGCTAAACGTTGTAGTCGAATTTCTGGTTTGCCGATTCAAGACGTGTTAGAGATCATTGATTCTCTTCCAAATATCGGAACAATGAATATGTTCACTGAAGCATTGCGTGAACGCACTCAAAGTGTTCGACTTGAAAAGTTATCTGCGGGTGTGATCTACACCATGTTAGGTGGTGTATGGTTTGGCAATAATGCATCTGAGCAGGTAGCTGTAGCACTTGAACATCCGCCGACGTGGTGCGCCATGTTGTATATGGCTACTGTAAATCGTGGTTATCGTAAAACCATCTTGGGACAACTGACACAACAAATGAATAAACGAAGTGACTTAGGTGACACATTTATTCGCAACTTCGGTGCGTTGACTCGAGACTACTCCTAAGGAGTACCCATGTTAGAATATTTAATTGATCATGCGAGGGACAATATCTGGTGCTCACCAGATCAAGATTATCAGTCCATCGTAGCACCTCACCGACTTAGCGGTCGGTTTGGTGCGCTCGACTATCAAGTGGTCATGTGGGATAAAGTCTATCTACCAACTTGGGATGAACGTTATCACGTTTTCCAAATTGGACACATCCACCCCAAATTGTTGGGTATGTTAACCATTAGCGATAAATGGCAGAAGCTGACAGACTTGATCAACGATTCAGATCTAACGGCTGAAGTCTATTTTGAAGATGGCGTTCAAGTACCTCGTTGTGAGTGTTGGTTGCGTTATGGCCGCCATCGCAATCTTATCATGGCTGTAAAAGACCATGTCCGCATCCCTAAGATCAAAACTGAAGCACCCTACATTCGAGTTTATACCAATGCATATTACAAATCGGATCGCTTCGATGGAGTACCTGCTACAACTACAACGCAGGGTCGTGTTGTATCCACGTCAGATGAGATACTTGCGTTCCAACGTAAGTTCCACGACGCTCTTCAGTTAGAAGGTGCGGCTTTAGCGTTTTGTAATGGTCGACTGGTTAACGACTTAAGTCCTTTTAATGTACGAAATGGCGACTATGTTGAATTCGTACAAGACAATTCGGTCTACCGGACGGTTGACTTTAAAGTATCTGATCTACAATCGTTTGAAAGTGAGTTAGATAACAAACGTAAGTTCTTACTGAGTTATCCTGAATTTGGAAACGATACGATCGACTTTGAAGATGATATCGATTTGTATATCTATAAACCAGGTGAGCAGGGTCGATATTGGGGTGTTTATTATCATAACAACCAAAAAGATGCAATCCGCATGCTAACACATAAGGACTATTCTGTTCCTGTGTCTTACGTACAAGGTTATGCTAACGATAATGGTTGGGGCGACATAAACGATCTAGTCATTCGGATGTATGTTCGTAAATCTGGATTTAAACGCCAGTTGGTTCAAGAAGCTAACCGCATCTTTGAGCTATATCGCTTGAGTCACGATAAAGTGAAACAAGCGATGTTGGGCATTGACTCCACAGTACCTAATTGGAGAGCTGAACACCTCGAGCAATCACCTTACGTTAAGATCATGCGTTCGATTTCATCCGACCTTGATCCTATCATGGTTCAAAAGACCTTCGGCTATAATGCAATGTCTCGCCTACTAGGTGATACACCAACCAAAGTTCAGTTTGAAGAGAACTGGCCTTATGTGGAACTGCCGCCGGGTTTGTACATCGACTCAACTGCATACGAGTATGATGAAGATGGTTTGTTGTTGGGTTTCTACCACCATCAAAATGGCGTTACGTATCGTTGTAATAACAA
>CETM01018442.1_pt1 | contig 26921 bp, 30 predicted proteins | sample 361451 | NCBI WGS metagenome assembly CETM01 (sample SAMEA2622690, study PRJEB7988) | marine metagenome | isolation source: saline water (ENVO:00002010), including
CCCATTGGGGGCATATTTAATTTAATCAGCATTTCGGGATCAACTTCAAGATTTAACAAACACAAAGCTGCTTCATCTAAAACTCTCCCTGAAAAACTTGTCATTCCTGAAAGTGAATTCATATCTACAGATTTACTTAAACAAAAATCAAAATTTTCAGGCCATGGAATTCTTTTCATTAATAAGTTTTGTGTAATTTCAGGAGGGAATAATTTTTGTGCAGTTTTAATATTATTTAAATCTGACTTGTTTTTAGAAGGAGATTGAGTTGCAGGCTCTTTTTGTGATTTCATACTTGAGTCATTTTGTGTAGTTTTAGTTACAACCTCTTTCTTTTCAGAATTGGAATTAGAGTCATTTTTATTTATAAAAACACTTGTATTTTCTATATCGGCGATATTTTCAGTAGAACTTGAGCATGCCAACAAAAATAAAAGGATGTAAATTGCTATTAATTTAATTTTCATAATCTTATATATATATATACCATATATTAGGATAATTAAATATTTGCCCCTAGTAAACATCAAAATAAACCTATATAAAATTACTAATAAAGAACGCTTAATTACTTTGATTTTAAGCAAAATAAGGGTATAGTGCTCCTAAAGTTAATATTTACATAATAATATCAAGGGGGCTTAAATTATGAGTTCAAGAGGTACAGGTTTAACTTTAATGTTAGGAATAGTATCTGCTTTTATCGCATATATTCTATGGACAATGGCTATGGGAATGGATACAAAAGTAGATGATATTACAACAATTTTACAAAATAGCGCATCTGGCAGTAGTAATATTACTATATCAATGATTCTAATAGGAATTGGATTGACAGTTCATGGTGCAGGTTTAATGAGTACTAGAGGTACTGCAGCTGGAACATGGGAAAGCTTGGGAATAGTCGCTATAATAGCAGCTATTATTTTATGGATAACAAGTACCGGACTAGCTATATCTTTAGTTGAAATGGGCGAGAAATTTGTAGCCGCAGCAGCAGGCGGTGCTCAGGCAGCGCAAGCAGCAGCAGCAGCAGAAGCGGCTGGAGATGCAGCAACAGCGGCGGCAGCAGGCGCTCAAGCAATTGCAGCAGCAACTGATGCAAGAAGTATTGCAGTTGCAGGTGGATACACACAAGCTGCTAACGTTGCAGTCGGATCACTTGGACAACTACTAGCTGGTATTGGATGGTTTTCTTTGGGAATGGCATACAGAGGCAGCGATGCTAAAGGTGCTATAAACATTCCTTTAGGCTTGCACGCTTTAGTAATAGGACTAATACTAATTGTGTCACAACTTGGAGCTGCAATTGACCTATGGAGTATAGAAATGGGGAACACCGTCGGTGGTCTTGGTTTCTTGCTTATAGTAATTTGGTCAATAAACCGAGGTTTGGCATTAATGAATTCTAAATAATATTAAATTAAAACAATTTAAATCCCTCTAAGACATTCAAATCTATTTTGGATGGCTTAGAGGGATTTATTTATTTATAATCTAATTTGAAAGAATGTTACAAATAAAATTCAGAGAGTAATATATGGCATATGTAGAAACAGATATTCAAGATCAAATTATGATTATCAAACTTAACAGACCTGAAAGACTAAATGCTTTAAGTCAAGTAATCAGAGAAGGAATGGCAGATGCATTCAATAAATTTCAAAAAGATCAAAATTTAGAAGTAGCTATTCTAACTGGGGAAGGAAGAGGTTTTTGTGCAGGCGAAGACATGAAAGAATCCCTTGAAATTGGCAAGCTTGCTTCAGCACCCATGAAAGGAGACAAAATTTATAATCCTTTTATGACAGGCGATTTAGAAAAACCTGTCATAGGAGCCATAAATGGTTATGCAATGGGAGGAGGATTCATGCTTGTTGAAAAAACAGATTTAAGAGTTGCTGTAAAAGAAGCTATATTTGAAATGTCCGAAGCAAAAAGATGGTTATTAGGAGGCTATAATCATGGACATTATGCCAATCTCCCTCATCCTGTAGCAACTGAAATGGCATTAGGTTTTAGGTTTACCGCTGAAAGACTTTATCAAGTAGGATTCATAAATAGATTAGTTGAAAAAAAAGATTTAATAAACACATCGCTAGATATGGCCGAGCATTTGCTTTCATTGCCCCCTGCTTCAAGAGTTAACACAATATATATGATGAGAGAAATGGCTCCTAAAATTTCTGATAATTATACTAAATTGGCAGAGAAGCTTCATGCGCATGGTGACCAGGAAGATAGAATGGAATCAAGAAGAGCATTTGCTGAAAAAAGAAAACCAAATTACAAGGGGTGGCTGAATCCTGAAGACAGATACAACACGCCTAGATTAAAAAATGATTAATAAGGAAGTAATATGAATATAAATGGACCTTTATCTGGAATAACAGTTGTTACATGTTCTACAGCACAAGCAGGAACAGTTCCGTACATGCTGATGGCTGATCTAGGAGCAACAATAATTAAAATAGAGATGCCTAATAAAGGAGATGGTAATAGAAATTCTGGCGAAATAAAAAATGGAATAAGCTCTTATTTTGAAACAAATAACAGGGGAGTAAAAAGCCTTACATTAAATCTAAAAAGTGAACAAGGAAAAAACATTTTACATAAGCTTGTAGAAAAAGCCGATGTATTCGGGCAAAATTTCAGTCCAGGCGCTGCTGAAAGAAACGGATTTGGATATGAAGATTTAAAAAAAATAAATCCAGCTATAGTATATGCTTCAGTATCAGCATATGGTCCTGATGGACCAAGTGCCAACCTGCCAGGTACAGATGCTGTAGGACAAGCAATTGGAGGTGTAACCGAAGCATTTTCAGTGCCCGGACAACAAATGCGAACTGGGATTGCTTCGGTAGCAGATGAAAGCTGTGCAATTATTACTTTAAGTGGGATTCTAGCCGCTTTAATTCACGCTAAAAATACAGGTGTTGGACAAAAAGTCGAAACATCTTTAATTGGAAGTGCATTTAGATTAATGGGATGGACTATGACAACTGCAATGTGGAAAAACACTCCTCCAATAACAGGTGCAAGAATAAATGGCTCAAGAAATAAAGCTGGCATTGCAGCATGTTTTAATGATATTGAAGGAAAACCTTTAGCTATACAATTAGATTCTAAACAATGGAAACCCTGTATGGAAAAACTAGGTTTTTATAAAAATTTACAAACCAAAGGACTTGATGATCTAGGGCTTGCATTTGAATCTAACGAAAAAAAAGATGAAATATTAAATGAATTATCAAAAATGTTTGCAACTAATAAAAGGACATTTTGGATAAAATTAATGCGAGAATCCAGGTTAGTAGCAGCTCCTGTAAACAGCATGATTGAAGCATCGAATGACCCGGATATAATTGCAAATAATTATGTATCTGAAATTTTTCATCCTGAATTAGATGAAAATATAAAAATTCATGGCACACCATGGAAGTTTTCAGAAACTCCTTCAAAATTTGGACTTGCACCAAAATTAGGTGAACATAATCATGAAATTCTCAAAAGTATTGGTTTTAATAAAAACGAAATCTACCAATTTGAAACTGATGAAATAATCTAGGTACCAATTTGTAATGAATCATTTAATCCTTGAATAGTTTTAATAATTGACATAACAGTTAAACGCCCTGTTTTAGGATTCTCTGTAGGGATATTTTCTATATTTATTTTTAAGTTCCCAAACTCTCCTTCCACAATTATTTCATGACAATTTCGTTTCAATCCTGGAACAGCTATTATTTTTATTTTGGTTTTATCTGGACCAATCCCAGCAAAACTAACTGCGGCTGAAACGTTTATATTCGCAGGAAATCCTTTGCATGCTTCCCTTGCTGATCCATTAAATATTTCTTGTTCTTCTTTGAATTTTAAAACAGACATATTTCTTTCAACTAAATATGGTGATCCCTCTAATGCTTCTAATGGTTTCCTAGTAATCATTGAAACAGAATAGATTTCTCCTGCGGAAGCTGACTTGATTCCATCTAATCCAGCTATTGCTCCTGAAGGAGCATATATTTTGCATTTTTTAGATTTTGCCAATGAAACAAGCTGAGGATTTTCAATCAAAGCACCTACACTTATTATCATTAAGTCCTTTCCAAAATCAAAAGATTCTTTTGCGAGATCGGGAACAATACTTCCACTTGCTGCTTCAACTATCAAATCAGCTTCATTTATTAATTCTTTTCTAGAAAAAAACTTTGGAGGGTTTTTTAATGTACGCAAAAATCTACTTGCATTTTCTTTTGTTCTATTAGTTATCCCTACAATAGGTACAGTTAATTTGCCTGTTTCACTGGCAATCAATAATTGTTGGGCAATAATCCCGCATCCTACTATTCCAATTTTAGTCATCAAACCTACTTATTAGAATTCAAATTGAAATTCGTTTTTTAAAATCGATGACAAAATTTCAGCTTTATCATTATCTAAAGACTTAAAAGGAGGCCTTAAATTATTCCATGTTTTATTACCAGTCATTTTAGACAATATGGCTTTTTGTGCAGGTATGGGTGCATATTCTTGAAACAACAATCTGACTTTTTTAACTTTTTCATGTAACTTCTCTGCCTTTTCCCATTCATTTTGGTGACAAAAACTAATTACATCTCCAATATCTTTACTATTAATATTTGCAGTTGCTGATATACATCCTGGAGCACCTAGCTTAATTGCATCAATCACAGGTAACTCTGCGCCTGGATAAACAACTAAATTATTTATTTTTAATAAAGCTTCAGTGTTTTCCCATATTCCTGAACTGTCCTTAATTCCTTCTATAATTTCCGGATATTCAGATTTAAGTCTTGAAACTAAATCAATTGAAAGCCCTACTCCTGCCACTTGGGGAATATGATATAAGTATATTTTTAACTTAGGGTGATTAATTCTGTTTATTAACTCATCGAAATGACAAAACAAGCCTTCTTCATCCATGTCTTTATAATAAAAAGGAGGTAAAACCATAACTCCATAGCAACCTAATTCCATAGCATGCTTACTAATTGTCACAGTATCTGGAATATTACATAATCCAGTGCCAGGTATTAAAACACTTGGGTCTATGCCGCTATTTACTAATCCTTCTAAACTATCCATTCTTTCTTTATTGCTAACTGATAATGCTTCTCCGGTTGTCCCAAATGGCGCTAAACCAGAACATCCGTTACTCAAAAGCTGTTTTGCAAAATCAATATAAAGATTTGTATTTATAGAAAGATCGTCATTGAAAGGAGTTAATATAGGTGAAATCAATCCTTTAATCATGGTACATTTCCTCTAATCTAAACATTTAATCTTATATTATAATTATTACATAGAACTAAATTTTAAGTTTAATTTTTGTGAGGAAAAATGAATAAATATATTCCTAGTACATCAAAATGGGTGAGGGAGCAAGTTAAATTATATGAAGCAAGTGGGGGTACCAAAGGCACAACTATGAATGGCCTTCCCGTGATTATTGTAACCAACATTGGTTGGAAAACTAAAGCTATAAGAAAAACGCCTCTCATGAAAGTTACTCATGGGAAAAAATATATTTTAGTTGCTTCAAATGGGGGATCTGAGAGTCATCCCTCTTGGTATAAAAATATTAAGCTAGAACCAAAAATAAAAATTCAAGATGGTACTGATATATATAATTTGGAAGCCATGGAAGTAATAGAAAAAAACGAAAAAATTACTCTTTGGGAAATCGCCGAAAAAATATTCCCTCAGTACAAAGAATATCAACAAAATACAAAACGTAACATTCCAATTTTTATAACAAAATAATTTTATGATAAAACCAAACAGCTTAAAACCCAACTCGACAATTGGCATTGTAAGCCCCTCATCTTGGATGAATGAAGATGATATGAAAAACGCTATTTCTGTATTTGAGAGCAAAGGTTATCAAATAATATTAGGCGACTATGTTAGTCAAAAAAATAATACATTTGCAGGTACTCCTGAACAAAGAGCGAAAGACATAAATGGCATGTTCTCCAATCCTGAAATTGATGCCATAATCTGTGCTAGAGGAGGCTATGGATCTAACAGAGTTTTACCATTGTTAGATTATGATTTGATAAAAAATAATCCAAAAATATTTATGGGATACAGTGATATAACCAATATTCTTGTTGCAATATCACAAATTTCAAAAATAATTACATTTCATGGTCCCATGTTAACTTCTTTTAAAAATGGAAATATTGAATATAACTTTAATCTTATTGAAAAAACACTGAATCAATTTAACAATTTAAAAATAAATAGTCCTGCAAAGTTACCAATAAAAACTCTTAAAAAGGGGTTTGCAGAAGGAATTCTTACTGGAGGCAATATTTCATTAATTGTTTCTCAAATTGGAACTCAAAACCAAATAAAAACTGATAACTCTATACTTTTCATTGAAGATACCGATGAATATTTATATGCACTAGAAAGAATGTTAATTCATATGAAACAAAGTGGATTGCTTAATAAAATTAAAGGGTTGATTGTAGGCGAAATGACTGATATCCATGATCAAAAAATTCCTTTTGGCAAATCTACTGATGAAATTATCCTAGATATTTTTTCTGACATAGACATCCCCATAATTTCAAACTTCCCTTGTGGTCATGGAGAATTTCAAGCTACTTTACCACTTTCAATTAACGCTCAATTAGATGCAAATTTACAAATACCATCAGTAACAATATTAGAGAATCCGGTAAAAAATGATTGATATAAATTTATTAGATTCTTTTGATTTTAAAATTCAATAGAGATTAGAAAATTATGAAAAACAAAGAATTCAATAACTTACAAATGATGATGGATATTAAAGTTCCAATGTCAGATGGAGTAACTCTTTCTACGAATATTTATTTACCTAAAAATAACATTCCTTGCCCAATAATATTACAAAGATCTCCTTATGGAACAAATACTGAAGATATGGTTAAGGAAGCCATAAATTTTGTAAAAAAAGGTTACGGTGTAGTATTGCAAGATGTAAGAGGAAGATGGGATTCCGAAGGGGAATGGTATCCTTTTATAAATGAAGCAAAAGATGGGTACGAAACACAAGAATGGATAGGATCTCAACATTGGTGTGACGGAAATATAGGAACAATCGGTGCTTCATATCTCGCAATGGCTCAATGGCAAACCGCAGCACTTAATAGTAAATATCTTAAAGCTATGGCTCCAAAAGTAAGTTATTCAAATTTTTACCACGATTGGGTTTATACAGGAGGGGCATTTCAATTAGCCTTTAACCTAAGATGGATTGGAATTCAAATGAATACCAGAACAAATCAATTGCAATATCTTTGGATGCCCAAAGAAAATCATTTAAATGAAATTATGAAACACTTGCCACTAATTGACATGGACAATAAAGCTGGAAGATCATCTAAACCTTGGAAAGAATGGATTGAACACCCGAATTATGATAATTATTGGAAAAACTTAAATCCTATTGAGGAAAACTATGAAAAAATTTCTGTTCCTGTTCTTGGAATAAGTGCATGGTACGATATTTTTCTTCAAGGAACATTAAATAATTACATAGGTGTTAAATCAAAAGGAATCTCTCCTGGGAAAGATAATCAAAAATTACTGATAGGACCATGGATGCATTTTTTTAACGGACAAGAACAAACAATAGGAGATATGAATTTTGGAGAAAAAGTAAAAATCGATATATTCAAAGAAATGCTAAATTGGTTTGATTTTTGGCTAAAAGGCAAAAATAATAATACCAAAAATGAAGATCCGGTAAAAATGTTTTTAATGGGAAAAAACGAATGGCAAACTTATAGTGATTGGCCCATCCCTGACACAATATATAAAAATTTTTACATTCACAGCCAAGGTAATGCCAATAGCTCTTCTGGAGATGGAATACTAAATGAATTAATTCCAAATTACAATGAAAATTTTGACACTTATAAATATGATCCTACTGATCCTGTTCCAACAATTGGTGGCACAGGCCCATCAGGGGGACCTGTAGTTTCGCCTGTATCTGCAGGTCCTAAAAATCAATTTGAAGTTGAAAAAAGAAAAGATATTTTAGTTTATACAACTCCTCCGCTCAAAAATAATATACAGATTACTGGTCCTGTGAAAATGATTTTATTTGCATCTAGTAATTGCATAGACACAGATTTTACTTGTAAATTAGTAGACGTGTATCCAAATGGGTTTTGCTTAAACATTGCACAAGGAATAATTAGAGCAAGATATAGAAATTCCTGGGAAGATCCTGAGTTTTTAAATCCAAACGAAATATATAAATATAATATTGATATGTGGTCTACAAGTAATTTTTTTCATAAAGATCATAAAATAAGAATTGAAATATCCAGTAGTAATTTCCCTCAATTTGACCGCAATCCAAATACTGGAAATCAATTTGGAATGGATAAAGATCTTAAAACTGCAACTCAGAAAGTTTATCATGACAAAAATTACCCTTCGCATATAATTTTGCCGTGCATTGAATAAAAGATTATTTTGTCATTTTCGATAAATGGCTAACCGCTTCTTCAAAAGTTTCAAATATAATATTATGTGTCGGGGCAATTAACATTAAATTATCAGGTAATCCCATATTTTCAATTTCCCACCCATCCTCAGATAAAGACATATCCTTAATTTTTTGTTTGTATTCTCTTTTGTCATTAGAATAAATAGCCACTGGTTTTCCTTGGGCAACTGCATACCCTAACTCAAAGCATGTACCAGGATCAGCTGAAGGTCCCCTGAAAGGTGTTAGATTGGCAACCAAACAATCACTTAAATCAATCAATTCAATATCTGCTTTATAAATTTCTATAGCTTTTTCTGGTCCCCTTTCAACTTTTTCCAAATTAATTTGATTATCAAGCGGATACAACCCAATAAGTCCATATTTTAAACAAACTTGTTTTAATTTTTCACCATGATCAATTGGGTTTGGTAAAAAAATATCTGGACCAGCTAAGTAAACTTTTGGATTTTTTTTCAATTTATATATTCCTAATTATGAATAAATATGACTACCTAGATATTTTAATCCATTATCACAATTTAGAGTAACAACTCTTTTGCCAGGACCAATATCTTTAGCTATTTCTATAGCGGCACAAACATTTAATCCAGTTGACCCTCCTCCAAATATTCCTTCTTCTTTAGCAAGTAACCTGCACATATTAAATGCATCATCTTGATCAATAGCACGAACATCGCTAAGTTTAGACTTGTCTAAAAATGGAGGTTCAAATCCGGCCCCAATTCCTTCTACTTTGTGTGCCCCAGTTTTTCCTTGAGTTAAAATAGGAGATTGTAAAGGTTCTAATGCGATCAAATCCAGATTAATACCTGATTCTTCTATGCCAGCATAACTACCCATAAGAGCTCCTCCGGTTCCTACGGCGGAACACAGAACATCCACATTGCCATCTAATTGAGAAACTATTTCTCTACCTAATGTCATATATCCTTTTTTTATATCAGGGGAACCAAATTGATTAACATAAAATGTACCAGGTTGTGCAACTAATTCTTCAGCTTTATTTTTCATTCTTTCAAATAAATCAGCTGTTATATTTCCATCTTCACTTTTAACAACAACAACTTGTGCCCCAAACGCTTCCATAGATTGTTGTTTTGTTTTAGAAAATGCGTCAGAAAATACAGCAGTAAAATTTAACCCTAAAACAGCAGATGCATAGGCTAATGCTGTGCCTGTGCTGCCTCCGGTGTACTCAACAACTTTGTCTCCAACATTAACATCTCCTCTTTGCAATGCATTCTGCAAAACCGAAGCTGCCATTCTATCCTTATAGGATCCAGTGGGATTTAATCCTTCTAATTTAATCCAAACTTCTGCTGAATTATCAGGGACTATTTTATTCAATTTGACAATTGGAGTATTACCGACGGCACTTAAATTATTCATGATGTGTAATATATAATTAAAATAATTTTTATAGTTTAACACAGATAAATGAAACAATTTAAATGGAAAGTAATACCTGTAAACATACCGAATAAAAAATAGAATGGCAATTATTAGGCGGATTGTTTTTTTTCATTTTCTAATAACTATAATAATCATAATTAGTTTTTCTAAATAAAAAATTCATAACAATAATCTTATAGCTATAATAAAGCTTATTGTTGGAAATGCAAAAAATAATACAATTAAAATTCTCGTAAAATTTAATCCTGTACTGTTTATTATTTTTCTGATTTTTTTCATCTTGCGATTGTAGGAATAATAATTTTTGATCTAAAAGTTTTATTATGATAAATTTTCTGTTTAGCTATTTTAAAATCCTTGTCATCCCAGAAATCATTTCCAGTGTTATGATTTCGATCATGATTTGGAAAATCTGAACTTGTAATATACAGTCTTAGTTTTTGACCTTTTAAAACGTTTATACCTAATGGTCTCAACTTAATTATGTATTCAATTGGTTTGTCGTTAGGAATTAATTTTTCATTTTGAAACCCATCTCTATATTTTGCTCTTAATATTTCATAACTTAAATTAATGACAAGGCCATCCTCGTATACAACAGCAAGTCTCGCAACCCAATCAGTGTCTTTTGCGTCAGTCGATGCCCATAAATGCAAAATAGGATTTCCAATAAACTTTGTTGACGATTCCATCTTTGATGTTTCGTAATATAAAATGTCATTTCTATAGTGATTATCTCTCTGGTCCATTGGAACGGTCTGTGAATTCAGTAACATTAAACTCATAACTGGATTTTGTGGGTCATATATATATTCGTCATAATCTTTAGTGTAAATTGGATTGTCTTCTAATCTACCATCAGAATCTTTCACATTAGCGCTTGTAGTAGAATTCAAATAAAAAGTTGCTGGCTTTACTTCTTTTGGAGGCCAATGGCTAAAATATTGCCAATCATCATCACCAAGTATAAATAACTTAACTCTTTTGCCATCAGGAAACATTGGTTTTGATTTTTTAAATTGAAAATCATACCATTTGGTTATCAAATCTGCATAACTTGCGTCTGCTTTTTCTCCGTAATCTACAGGACCTATATTTCTTTTAAAATTACCATTGTCATGACCCCACGGCCCTATTATCAATTTATGTTCATTTTTAATTTTATTATCAACTTGATCTAATCCAATAAATGTATCAACAGTTCCTATTAATCTATCCCACCATCCTGTTATATGCATTATTGGTATTTCAACATTAGGATATATATCTGAAAAATCTTGCATTTCAACATTTGCATTTTTCATAAATTTAATCAAAGGTTCGTACAACTCTGAAAAAGGCTCTTTAGGAATTGTTGACAATGGTGTCCACCATATATATTTACCTCTTTCAACTCTATTCCAATATTTAATTGAATCCATTTGTTCATACGGGCCACTTTCGTCATTAAGTTTTTTTCGTATTGGCGAAGCTAGCTGAAATGTCCACTCTAATCTTCTGCCTGTTTCAAAAATACCCCTAGTCAAATCTAAAGTTCTGGCAGCCATTCCACTAGATAATGCAGAATTTAATTTTTTATTTCGAGATGATAGCATCAACCAAGTGTGCCAAGAAGGATTTGAATGTCCCCAAGTTCCTATTTGCCCGTTACACAATTCTAATTTAGAAGCCCATTCAATAGTATCGTAGCCATCATTTTCATCTCCCGTTAAATGTCGATCTTCCCACATCCATACAAACTTTCCTTCAGACTTAAATCTTCCTCTAACATCCTGAACAACCACAATATAACCATTCATTGCCAATCTTTTTGCATCATTAACATATGTTGCTCTAGTTTTATCGTATGGAGTACGGCAAATTAAAACAGGATTTTTTGACTTGTTATCTGTTGAGTAAATATCAGCATATAGGTTTATTCCATCCCGCATCGGACAAATTACATCTTTTTGAATATATATATTCTGTGACATTTTTTATACTTATAATATTATTTAACTATAAATAATTAATAAAATGAAATCAATAATTGGAATTGTAACAATAGGCATATCGCCAAGATATGATATTCAAACTGAACTTGATACAGTCATCAACAAAAAAGTTGAATACCTACATATTGGGGCTTTGGATGACGTGACTGAAGATCAGCTAATAAAATTGAAACCTACTAACAAAAGTGATTCTCTTGTAACTATTTATAAAAATAATCAAGAAGTCAAAATATCTCATAATAAAATCACAGAAATTTTATATGAAAAAATCAAAATTATTTCCAAAAAATCAGACATAATTGTAATGGCTTGTACTGGATATGAAAATCTTAATAACTATCCTACTCCAATATTATTCCCAGGAACAATAACAGAAAATTTGATTAATTATTACTCTAACAAAAATAACTTCAAACTTGGTGTGATACAACCTACATCAGATCAAATTGAAAAAGAAGAAATAAAATGGAAAAAAAGAGAGATCAAAGCAGAAGTACACGCTACATCTCCGTACAAAAATATCAATAACAACAAGGAATGGGAAACCATTAGTAAATCTTTAAAATCATTTGATCCCGATTTAATTTATCTTAATTGTATGGGTATGAAATCAGAACACAAAAGTTTTATTCAAAAAAAATTAAATAAAACTGTATTACTTGCAACTCATGTAACTGGGTCCGTAATTAATGATCTGATATAAGCAATTTAATAATTCATCAAAAAATGATAATTTATTTTGTTTAAATCTAATTTTTTTTGACCACCCAGATCACTTAAATTAATTATAAAACCAGCTCCTATAATTTTCTTTGTGTCAAATTTTTTTATTAAATCAATAGCAGCTAGTATAGTTCCACCAGTAGCCAAAAGATCATCTATAATAAGTAAATTTGTATGCCCATCAAGAGCATCTTGATGGATCTCCATTTCTGTAGATCCATATTCTAAATCGTAAGACACTTTATAAGTCTTGGAAGGTAATTTACCTGGTTTTCTCAAAGGAATAAATGCTGCATTTAATTTATAAGCAATAGCTCCAGCCATAATAAAACCCCTAGACTCAATACTTAAAACTGCGTCAATCTTTTCATCTTTCCAAGGCTCAGTCATCTGATCAACTAACTTTGAAAATAATTCAGGATTTTTTAATAAAGTTGTAATATCTCTATATTTAATTCCTTTTATAGGAAAATCATAAATTGTACGAACATATTCTTTCATAATATTTATTTAGATTTTTTCTTTTTATTTTTTTTTGTTTTATCAAAAACATTTAAAAAAACCCCCAAAATATAAAATGCACCAAAATATTTAAATAATTTTTTTGAAACAAATTTGGCTAATTTAAACATTATTACCTACTAATATATTTTATTTATTTATAAAGCTAGGATAATTTCTCTGACAATATAACCTAACGTAAATCCAATTATAATAATAATCAATCTTCTTTTCATACAATTCCTTTATTATTTGATATATCATCCACCCATCCTATCCATCCATTAGAATTTCTTGTTCCGGTTATACATACTCCTGATCTGATTTCTTCTCCTCCATGTCTAGATTTAGAATCACAATCAACAAAATATTTGTTATTATCTTCATCAATAATCGATTGTCTAATAACCAAAGATTGCCCACAGTGAACACAATTCAAATTTTGGGAAACATTATTATTAAAGCTCCAATTAGTTGTATCAGGGAAGATCATTTCTAAAGAAAATAATTTGGAACCATCTGTAGCTGAATTAGATTCATAAATTAATTCTTCATTAAAATCAAATTTAGAATTATTTATATCTGAATCTAAAATATTACTTAAAATACCTATATCATTAAATATTTGGGAGGCATTATCTATTTCATAAATATATTGGCCATCCCGAAAATTTACTTTAATTCTTTGATTACACAACTTAATTCTAGATTCATACAGGGTTAAAGAAGCATTCCATTTATCCAAATACTTAATATTTTTTATATTATCTTGAAGGAAAGTACCATTTTGTTCACATAAAAGTTTTTGTAATGCAATTGATTCATATTTCCATGGAGGAATTCGTGAATCTTTCGGCAGATCTTTAGAAAGATCGTATTTAGAAAACCAAAGTTTCTCTATTTTAACAATTATATTCTCTATTATTGTTTTTTCAGAAGGTAAAAATTTTTGCATTTATTTTTTGTTTAATTTCAAAGCCGTAAAGTAATTAATCAATCCTATAAATAATATTATCAAAACAATTTTCAACATTAAATCATAGCCACCCAATTCCCATAATTGTGCACCAAATACAGGAGCTACTGCAGATCCACCTATTGCTCCTACTGCAATAATCCCACTGATCGAAGCAAATCTATCATAACCCATTAAATCAGCTACAACTACAGCTCTTGAGATGCTGGTCATTCCAGCACCTGCCCCCATAAACATAATAAACAAAACAATGAAAAAAATATTATTACCTGCAATCAACAAGCACCCAACTGCAAAAGCTTTAAATAAAAAAATCAAAATAGAAATAGAATTAATTGAAAATTTTCGTCCTTGTAATGCTATCATTGCTAGTCGGCCAAATACTTGCATTGGTCCAATTAAAGAACTAAACAAAACTTCTAAGCCGCCAAGTAGTTTTCTTTCTAGCAATAATGGAATAATATGCGTCACAACACTTCCATGAGATAAAGTTAATGTTAAAAAAGAAATAAATAAAAAAATAAATTTAAATTGCATTAAGTCGTTTTTAATATTATATTTTTTAACCCCATTTTGTTTTTTGCTTGATATTGAATCTGATTTTTCTTCCAAGCTAGTCGCAATATATATAAATGGGACAACAAATAAAATTATTAATAAAGAAAAAAATCTTAACGAAAATCTCCAATCAAATATTTCTGCCAAAACATTTGCTACAGGAAATGAAATAGTTCCTGCAAATCCTGCAACTAAAGTTATAAGTATAATGGCGTTTTTAGATTCTTTTCCTCTTTTTTTTGTTACATAAGCAAAGCATGGTTCATACAAGCTTCCAGATAAAGATATTCCGATCATGCACCAAATAATATAAAACATTGTTATTGAGTTTACGTAGGATAAACACAAAAGACATATAGCACCAAAAGAGGTAAAAAATATTAATATCTTTTGCCCATGACCGTTATCTATTTGTCTTCCTATTATAGGAGCCATTATTGAAGAAATAATTATGGCTGTCGTAAATGCGCTTGTTAACTCTGTTTTAGTGAAATTTAAGCTTAATTCCCATTTTGCAAATAAAGCTGGAAAAATATAATACAACCCCGCCCATACTAACGTTTGAGTTAAGGATAGAATATATATCGATTTAGGCCTTTCAACAAAATTTGCAAAACTCTTGATACTACTATTCATAACACAAAAAAATTTAAAAATTATAATCTTTAAATTACTATATATAAATCTATTAAAGATAGTAAAATATTACATATAAATTTTATATAAGGATCATAAATGGTAAATACTGGTTTTTTTGGCAGAATAACAAATACATTTAAAATGATTGGGGCTTGTGTTAGGGTTCTTAAAAAAGATAAAGAACTGATCTTGTTTCCTGTTATGGCTGCGATATCTGTTATTATTTTGGCATTTCTATTTTGGTCAATGGGATTAATTGATATACAAGAAACCAACCAGGAAACTGCAGCATTATCTGATTTCATACCTGAGTTAATTTTAATCTTTGCTGCTAACTTCATAATTGTCTTATTTAATTCTGCTTTAATTTCTGGAGCTTTACATAGACTAAGAGGCGGAGATCCAAATGTTGGGTCTGCCATGAATCACGCACTAAAGCATATTCACCATATTTTTATATGGTCAATTATTGTAACTATAGTTGCAATTTTAATTGCAGCGATAAAAGGTGACAGAAGAAGAGGGGGAGGCTTTATGAGACAACTTTTTGGTAGCATGTTAGAAGCTGGGTGGACTATGATGACATTTTTCGTAGTTCCAATAATTGTGGCTGAAAATATGTCACCAATATCTGCAATAAAAAAATCTTCCGGATTATTTAAACAAACATGGGGAGACCAGGTGACTGCAAATTTTGGATTTGGAATAATACAAATAATAGCACTTTTAGGTAGCGGCGTTATAGGTTGGTTTTTTGGTTTAATAAATCCAACATTAGGCATAGGGTTAGGAATTCTCAGTGCAGCTATTTCAGTTTCTATTGTTTATACGCTAGAAGGTATTTACAAAGCAGCTTTATACGAATACGCTCTAGGTGAAAAGCCTCTAGAGTTTGCCCAAGAAGATTTAAAAACAGCATATTCGGCAAAAGCAATGGCTTAAATAATGACCAATGTATTTCAATACTTCTCATTTGGAATATTAATATTAATTTGTATTGCGTGTAACACCGAAGAGTCTATTACAAAGACACAAATTAATATTAATTCAAACACAACATTAACCAAAAAAACAATAACACCATTAGCTGACAGTTTTTTTATTGAACTAAATCAAAACTCAACTGCAGAATATCAAGTGACAGAAACATTTGCAGATGTACCAAATCCTGTCAAAGCAATAGGCAAAACAAAGAATATATCAGGGGAAATAAAATTTGAAAACAATCAACTTAATTCAAATTTGTCTACAATAAAAATTGATCTCAGGAAACTAACAAGTGATTCCGAAAGACGTGATAACTACATAAAAAAAAGAACTTTAGATACCTCTAATTATCCATATGCCATTTTTAGAATTGATAGTATTACAGGGCTGCCATTGCCCTTTGTATCTGGAAACTACGAAAACATAATTATTAAAGGAAATTTGAAAATAAAAGATATTGAATCTAGCACATTGTGGAAAGGAAATATTAATATTAAAGATAATAACATTACTTCAGGGAAATTTAAAACTACCATATCTTTTGATCAGTTTAAATTAACTAAACCGTTAACATTTAGAGTGATTTCTGTAGAAAATGAATTCGACTTAATAATAAATTTCAATTCTAAAATAAAATCCGAAGATACAACTCAAATAAATTAAAATTAATGAAACTAATTTAGAAATAAAAAACTCTTTAACGAAACAAAGAGTTTTTTATTTCTAAAACTGAGAATTAATTCGACGGAGGTTTGTATCCCATACTCTGTGCAATTTTCATAGACTCAACTAAATCTTCAACTGGGATAAGTGGAGTGGTTTTCAAAGCTGATACTGAACCTGTACTTGAAACAGCAATAGATGCAGCAGCAATTGTTTTATCATCAGGTGCCTCACAAATAGCAATTATGTCATATTCACCAAACGTAGCGTAACCTGAAAGTACTTTAATGCCATGACCTGATAACATTTCTCCAACTAATTCTAGTCTGTTTTGAGGATTGGCAATCATTGCTCCCCATGATTCTTTTGAATAGGCTACTTGCCAAAGATATTGTCCCATTTTTATCTCCTTTTATTATAAAATAAGTAAGTACATTATAAACTAAGTAAAAATTTTACTTACACTATATGTGAAAACATGGATAGAAATGCATTTCTAGAATTTGCCAAATTACAGTTAGAACATAACAGAATTATTTGGAATAGACTAAGTAAAGGATCCAGGCAATTAATTTTATATTCAGACCACCTATTTCCTAGTGTAAAAAACGAAACTAATTTTAAGGGAATAAATTTTGAAGAGTTAAAAGCTCCAATATTAAAAAGATATCTAAGCGAAGGTGGTGATGAAAATGGAAATCCATTTGAACCCAATAAAATTGATGAACTTTTAGGCGGTTTTTCCAACGAAGATATTTTAGCCCTTTCAAAACCGTCCTACCCCGATGCCACGCCTTGCGGTCAACTTAAATGTCCAACTTGTACACCTGAAAATTTATAATATATAATTGAGTAAAGCTATTCACAAATGGAAAGTAAATGGAAGTTTTATCTTTAATTTTATTAGTATTAATAATTGTTTCACTATTCAATGCAATATTTATAGTTAAACAACAAACAACAGCCGTTATTGAAAGATTTGGAAAATTCGTCAGAATATCTAACCCTGGTATTAATATCAAAATTCCATTTATTGAGCGAGTAAGTGGACGACTAAGTATGCGTATTATGCAATTAGATGTTCCAGTAGAAACTAAAACTGAAGATAATGTTTTTGTTAATGTTTCAATATCAGTTCAATATTTCGTCCTCCAAAATAGAGAATTTGAAGCTTTCTATAAGTTAGATAATACTGAACAACAAATTACAGCATATGTTTTTGACGTGGTAAGGGCAAGAGTACCTAAATTACCTCTAGATGATTTGTTTGAAAAGAAAGATGACATTGCTGATGCGGTTAAAGACGAACTTACAGAAATAATGGAACAATTTGGTTACGGTATTGTAAAAGCATTGGTTACTGACTTAGACCCTGATGCAAAAGTAAAAGCTGCTATGAATGAAATAAATGAAGCACAAAGACTTAGAGTAGCTGCAAGTGAAAAAGGTGAAGCAGAAAAAATACTGATTGTTAAAGAAGCAGAAGCTCAAGCTACAAGTAATGCGTTAAGAGGAAAAGGAATTGCCGATGAAAGAAAAGCTATAATTGATGGATTAAAAGATTCAATAGATGATTTTCAAAAAAGTATCAGCGGTACAGGCCCTATGGAAGTTATGAATCTTGTATTGCTTACTCAATACTTTGATAGTCTTAAAAGTATTGCACAATCTGACAATAGTTCAAGTATATTTGTCCCTCACAGCCCTGGGTCTTTATCTGACTTCTCTTCACAAATGAGAGATGCAATATTGCAAGGAAGACAAGTTCCTGAAAAAAAATCTAAATCTGAGGAAAATAATACTTGATTTTAACTATGGCAAATTAGCTTCGAAGAATCTTTGCCAATTTTTATAGAAAATATTTTCAATATCAGAATGCTTATACCCTCTTTTTTGTAATAAAGTAATAATTTTTTGGTAATCCAAAACAGTATCAACTTCCTTTGGGGCTCCCACCATTCCTCCTTGTCCATCAGTATCCCCGCCAATTGCACTGTGCAAAGAATTTCCAGAAAGTTGACATACATGATCTATATGATCTACAAAATCTTCTAATGTAACTTCATCCTTGGGAAAAGGTCTTGGTAAAGGTATATCAGACCAGTCGATTTCTGTTTTCCACATCATAAAAGTATCCATTGAGTGTCCTATAACCCCACCTCGATCAATAACACTTTTTAATTGATGGTCTGGAAATTGCCTTTCACCAGGAGCAACGGATCTGCAATTTTGATGAGTTGCAATAATTGGACCTTCAAAAATTTCTAATTCTTGCTTAACAGATTCATCGGATGTATGAGAAACATCAAGAATCATATTTAATTTATCCATTTCCATCAATAATTCCTTTCCCTTCCCTACTAATCCGCCATCCGTACCAGTTCCTGTACCATGAGAATAATTGCTGACGCCATAATGAGATAAACTGATAAGTCGTAAACCTTCGTCATACCATTCATAAAGCTGGTCCGGATCAGTTATCGAATCTGCTCCTTCCATGCCAATAATCATTCCAACCGGTAAATTATTATAATCTTTTGAATCTATCCAAGAAGACATATGAGAAATAAATTCATTTTTATTTTTCAATAATTTAACTTCATTCAATCTTTGCAACATATGGTAATATGCCATCTGTGCTTTTCCTGAAGAGTAAGCATGAACTTGTGTTGATACATCTCCGTGATCATTACCAGGTTTTTTTATACAAGAAACAATTTTAACTATCGAAGCAGCAATCTCTGCTTTTCTCATTTCAGGAAGCGAACACATAATGCTATATCCCAAAGGATCTTTATCACTATTATCAATCCCTTCTTTTCTAACCAAAGCTAATTCTTGAGTTAAATTTCTTTCAAATTTTAAAGCATTATGTGCCATTGGGTAATCGCCATCTATTAAAATCATAAAAAACCTCCTAAAATATTTATTATACTGATAACAATAATTCAAAAATAAAAAGAGGTCTAGTGTACAAACATATTACAAACATTTTAATGTCTATAATATTAATAATGCTTATTGCAGTACTTTTCATTACTCAAAATGAAGAAGAAAAACATGAACACATTCATACTCATGATGGAAGATATCTTAATATAGATGATAATTTAAAATTATTTAGCGTAGTAGATAAATATAACGAACTATTAAAATATACAATTTATCTTGAATCAAGATTAACTACTTTAGAAAGCAAGCTTAATATTGATATACCTGAAAATACCAAAACCAATCCCCCCCAAAAAATTGATTGAAAGTAAAATAAAAAATTAATCTATCAACTTAATTTCTATTTCGGAGTCCTGTGCTACTTTTTTTAAATTCAACAATATATCGGGATTCAAAGCATCTGCCCAAATATTGGCTTTATTTATCAATCTTATCTCATCAGATATGCTAACGGGTGTTGGCCCAAATCCTATAGCTACCGAATTACCCTGAATCCAAAACGCAATCTCACCTAAGCTCATTATATCTGTGGCATCACTTTCCTCTCTAATATTTAAATCACTAATTGGAAAATATATTTCGTCTCCCCAAACATTGATTTTTGAAGTTACAGGTAATATAGATTTGATTTGAGTGGCAGTATCATTTGTTCTTAATTTACAAATAATCTCAATGTTATTTGTGTTAATCGATATTCGCATAAATAAACCTTGTTAAATTATAATTTAAAACTCAATGAATATATTTTAACCCTGGTTTATTTAGAGTATTATAATTTTATGGCCATAATCACTGATATAAAAGTAAAAATTTTAAAAAGCAAATCAAAAAGCCAAGTTATTACATATGTAACTGACGCAAACAATACCGTAGGAATAGGGGAAGCCTGGTGGGGGCTCCCTGACGAAAAAAATCCCGGAGGGTACGCTAATCCTATTGCCAGTGTAATTGAAAATATCCTTATACCTAGGCTTTTAGGCAAAGAAGCAAATAATATAGAAAAACACTGGCAAGACCTTTCTTATTTTGGATACAGATATGGAGATCAAGGCATATATACAATGGCTTTATCGGGAATAGATATCGCTCTTTGGGATTTGTTTGGCAAAAACAACAATATATCTATTACTCAAATGTTGGGTGGTCCTGTCCATGATTCCCTGCCTTGCTATGCCAGCCTTCCTCCACTTAGATCTCCTGAAATAGTTGTAAACGAAACTAGAAGAGCAATCGAAAATGGAATTAAAGCAATAAAATTACATGAAGTGGAAACAAAATATGTAGAAATTTTAAGAAAAGAATTTGGAAATTCTATTGAAATTATGGTTGATGTAAATGGACATTATAACGTTATTGAAGCTATTGAAGCTGGCAAAGAAATGAAAAAACATAATATCACCTGGTTTGAAGAGCCCGTAAAACCTATGAGAAATTACAATTCAATTAAAAAAATTGGCACAGAAACGGGGATACCCTTAGCTGGAGGAGAAAATGAATTTACTATAACAGATTTTAAAAACTTATTGGAAAAAGATATTCTAATGTACATTCAGCCTGAAATCACAAAAATAGGAGGAATAACTGTAGGAAAAAAACTATCACCACTATTTGAAATTTATAATGTTGCGTTTTGTCCCCATAATTTTAGTATTGGCCCTTCATTGTACGCCTCAATTCACTGGGCTTTTTCTTCTATTCAATCTACTTGGATTGAAATACCATGGGTTCCTGAAAATTTTGGATTTGAATTTATACATACGATACCTGAAATTATAAATGGACGTATTCAACAACCAAAAGGCATAGGAATAAACTTAAATTAAAGTATCAATTACTATAAACAGAAATACTAAAGCCAAATGTAGCAATGAGTATAAATAAGCATTTTTAGCTGTTTCCCTGTCTTTAGCAATTAATAATTTATAGCAAAAATAAGAATATATTACATTGTTTAATAATGATAATACTAAAAATACATAACCTAAGCTAGAAAACCACCAAAATAATACAGTAGTCAATAAAATTGCTATGGAATAAATAAATATTTCTATAGTAACTCTCTTCATGCCATGAATAACAGGGAGCATAGGAATATTTGCTTTGGCATAATCGTCTTTCATAAGTATCCCCAAAGCCCAAAAATGCGGAGGTGTCCACAAAAATATTATTAAAAACATAAACCAAGGAGCCAAGTCAAATAGCCCGCTATTTCCTGTTATCCCAACCCAGGCAATTACAGGAGGAAAGCATCCTGCTGCTCCACCAATAACAATATTCTGTGTTGTTCTAGGTTTTAATAAAATTGTGTAAATTACTATATAAAAAATACTAGCAAATATTGTCAAAAATGCACTTATAAAATTTACAGTGTAAAAAAGTAATAAAAAAGAACCTATATTCAATACAATCCCGTAAATTAGAGCCATTGTGGGGCTAACTCTTTGAGAAGCCACGGCTCTTTTGTAAGTTCTTTTCATAGATTTATCAATATTTCTATCAATCACATTATTTACTACACTAGCTCCAGCAGCTCCCAAAGTTCCTCCTAAAATTATATACATTGATATAAGGAAAGGGGGACTACCGTCAGAAGCCAAAAAAACACCGCCAATGGCAGTAACTAAAAGTAAGGAAATTATTGGAGGTTTAGTTAAACTAATTAAATCTGATATATAGTATAGAATGTTACTCATAATAAAATTTTTTTAAACAAAAAATTATTCTAACTTAATAAAATATAAATAAATAGATACTCTTAGAGTCTTAATTGAATACTACGTTATAAAATAATCCTACTTCATCTTCCTATTTTTAACATAATCACCAGATTTAATTTCAGAATACTCGCTTAAATCAAAATTAGAATAATATATATAGCTACAAATTGTTTTATTATTCAAATTTATACTAATGGTTTTTCTTAAATATAACGACTTAGGATTATCAGGACTATAGCCTTCTAATAAATCACACTGTTTTAAAATTTCTTCATTTATTTTATAAACTTCACCTTTAATATCATTATCACCATCTGATATCAAAGCAGGATAATTACCAATATCAAAAAGTTTTCCTTTTGTATAAGCAATGCCCAACAACTTTGAGTTACCTAAGGTTTTATGATTACTTTCACCCGATATTAATGTGCCGTAAACAAATAAATACATGAATATATCTCTATTGAGTAAATATATTTGATTGTATAACATAATATGAAAATCGAAAAATCTTTATATGCAAGAAAATTATTCAACAGATGTAATTATTGTAGGGGCAGGAAATGCTGCGTTTTCTGCTGCCGTATCTGCAAAAGAGAATGGAGCTAAAGTATTAATACTAGAAAAAGTAGATGAAAAATATATGGGTGGCAACAGTGCATTAACGATCCACATGAGATTTGCATATAATTCATTCGAAGATTTATTGCCGCTAATTAAGTTTCCAAATTCTAAAATTGAACTAAATGAATTTAACAAAAAAATTGACACACTTAAACAGATAGTAACCCCTTACACGAAAGAAGATTATATAAATGATATAGATAACGTAACTGAAAACAAGTCCGACAAAAAATTATCAAAAGAACTTGTAAATAACTCACTTAATACAATACAGTGGATGAATAACCTAGGACACTTTTGGATGCCAACATTTGAAAATCCTACCTCTGCAAATGTTGTCTCTTTTGAAGGAAAAGGATTTGGGCTGATAAGTAGATGGAAAAATATCGCAACAAAAATGGGAATTCAAATTACTTACAACTCGCCTGTAGTTGATTTGATTAAAAAAGATAACAAGATTTGTGGTGTAATTGCAATTCAGAATAATAAAAAAGTTAAAATTTATGCAAAATCAACAATTCTTGCATGTGGAAGTTTTGAATCAAACCCACAAATGAGAGCAAAATATTTAGGAAATGAATGGAAAAATATAAAACTTAGAGGAGTTCCGCACAACACTGGTGAAGGTTTAGAAATGGCAATAAATTACGGCGCTGTCCCCTATGACGATTGGTCTACTTGTCACGCATCTCCACAAGATATTAATAGACCTGAATTTGATCTTCCAGGTAAAAATAAATCAGGCGATTATTGGAGTAGATATGCATACCCTTTTAGTTTCATGATAAATCAAGATGGAAATAGATTTGTAGATGAAGGAGAAACGTGGAGGGGGTTAACCTATGCTAAAACAGGTAAAGCAATTATAAATCAAAAAAATCAAGTTGCTTATCAGATTTTTGATTCTAAACATAGAAAATCAGGAGTATTAGCAAAATATAACAATGCTACAAAATATATTGCAAATAATTTAGAAGATCTTTTGAATAAGATAAAAATTGAAGATAAAAATAATTTACTTTCATTTATTAATAAGTATAACAATTCAATTAATAATGCTAACTTTGATCCTCACATTTTAGATGGAAAATCTAATCTAAATATTCAGCCCAACAGAAATAATTGGGCACTTCCTCTTGATACACCCCCTTATGAAGCTTACCCAACCATAGCAGGCATGACATTTTGTTATGGAGGAATTAAAACAACAATAGATGGTGAAGTTGTAAATAAAAATGGTGATATAATTAACGGACTTTTTGCTGTAGGTGAAATGCTTGGAGGTTTGTGGTATAAAAATTATCCTTCAGGAGGAGGTATGATGGCTGGATCGGTATTTGGGAAAAAAGCAGGAAAGAAAGCTTCTTGATTTACTTATTAAGTATACTTTGAGCAAATAAGTTCAACCCTTTAATAGTTAAATTCTCATCATAGAAATCTAGGTTAATATAATCTTGAAACTGTTTTATCCCTTTTCCACTACCGACCACATTAATATCTTTATGGTTATTTTTGAATTCTTGAATAAATCCATTTATCAAATGTACATATCCTTTAAAAAGCCCTGCTCCAATAGCTTCTTCTGTGTTAGTTCCAATTAACAAATCATACTGGTTCATTTCAACATAAGATAATTGTGAGGTATTATTTGACAAAGATTCGCTAGCAATTTTATTTCCTGGAAAAATTAAACAACCTAAATAATTTCCAATTTCATCGACATGACAAAAAGTTAAGGCTGTACCTAAATCAATAATTAAGTTCCTTGAGTTAGTTAAATCTCTGGCAGCAGATGCATTCACAATCAAATCTGATCCAAGTTCTTTGGGATTTGGAATTTTAACATCAATATTTGTAATGTTGTCATAAGAAACAAAATATGTATTGAAATCTAGGTTTTTAAAATATTCATCTATTTCAGGAACAACACTTGAAATAAATAAATATTCATATTTATTTGAAACCTCATTACTTATTACATCTCTATATTCATTTGTGTGAATAAATTTTTGTAATATAATTTGACCATCAAATACTTCCGCATATTTGATATTAGTGTTTCCTATGTCTAGCAGTATATATTGATTCAATAGGCACCCCGTAAATTATGATAGCAAATATCAAAATATATTAATATATATAGATATATTACAAAATAATATGAGAAAAATTTGAAAGCAATAGAAATTATTGATTTAACAAAAAAATACAAAGAATTTTATGCTCTAAACAAATTAAACCTATCTGTTGAAAAAGGAGAAATATTTGGATTTTTAGGACCTAATGGAGCAGGAAAATCTACATTGATAAGGATAATTTCAACATTAAGCAATCCTTCATCGGGTGACGCTAAAGTGCTAAATTTATCAATAAAAAAACACAAAAAAGAAATCAGAAAACTAATTGGGGTTGCGCTCCAAGATTCTAGTCTTGACCCTCTGCAAACAGGTGAAGAGCTATTAAAATTTCACTCTAATCTTAATAACATCAAAAAATCAGAAATCAAAAACAAAGTTGAAAATATTTTAAAAATTCTAGATTTAACCGAGGCAAAGAATAATTTGATTAAAACCTATTCAGGAGGAATGCGAAGAAAACTAGATATAGCAGCATCATTGTTGCACGAGCCTGACATATTATTTCTGGACGAACCTACAACTGGATTAGATCCGGTAAGCAGGCAAAAAATTTGGTCAGAAATAACAAGATTAAAAGAAGAACAAGGCAAAACAATTTTCCTTACAACCCAATACCTCGACGAAGCTGACAAATTGGCAGACAGGTTAGCCATAATAAACAAGGGAGAACTAGTTGGACTTGGAACCCCGGAAGAATTAAAATCTATTGTTTCAGGAGATGTTGTAGAAATAAATGTCAGTAATGTAAATAAAACTATAGAAATTTTCCAATCCATTCCTTTGATAAAAAAAATCTCAATAAATCAAAATATTAAATCTATAAATTGTGTTATTGAAAAAGCTAGCGAAAATATACCTCATATCATTAATAAATTATCAAAATCAAATATTGAAATAACTAAATTAAATATATCGCCTGCCAATCTTGATGATGTGTTTTTACATCTGACAGGAAACAGTATAAAAACAAAAGAGGAGTATAATGAGTAAATTTTATAATGATTTATACTTTGTAATCAAAAGAGAAATCAATGCAATGAAAAGAGTTCCTGCAGCCACGCTTCCTGCAGTATTTATTCCAATATTTTTCTTCTTTGTTTACAGTGCTGCTTTAGGCAAAAGCACCCAATTCTTAGGACAAAGCAATGCGTATACATTTTATTTGCCGGTGTCAATTTTGCTTTCAGTCTCAAATGGTGGCGCAGGTCTAAGAATGGTATCAGATATTGAATCAGGTTATTTTGAAAAATTACTTTTAACTCCAGTTAACAGATTGGCATTATTAATTGGTTCAATGTTTGCAGAGCTGTTTAAAACAACAATTCAAGCAATTCTCGTTTGTTTAATCGGATGGGTTGCAGGTGCTTCGTTTGGATTAGGAATATTTGGAGTGATAGCAATGATAATACTAGCAGGAAGTTGGGGATTTGTGTTTTCAGCAATAGGTTATACTATAGCTTTAAGAACAGGAAATGTTCAGGCAACACAGTCAGC
>CETM01016355.1_pt1 | contig 26894 bp, 20 predicted proteins | sample 361451 | NCBI WGS metagenome assembly CETM01 (sample SAMEA2622690, study PRJEB7988) | marine metagenome | isolation source: saline water (ENVO:00002010), including
ACGATTTCAATTGCCGCTGCGGCGTTCTGCTGAGGCAGATTAAGTTCATGATTCTTTTGTGCCAGGCAATCCTGCATCAGTCTGGTGACCAAATGGAGTTGGGCAGGATGGCATCGAGAGCTATTGGCGATGCGTTCAAGTATTTCTGCTTGCTCGCCTGCCGGGAAGTATGAAAGGATCACTCCGGAGAAATCTGCAGGAATGCGTGATAAGACGGTGGCTGCGATCTGCTTGTGGACATTGCTCAGAAATTGAGCAATGTTTGGTGGAGAGACCTGATACAGAAACTGCAAATCAGAGCTTTGGTGAGGTGTAAAACTGTCCGTTTGATTCGCAGGTTTCGGAACGGCTTCAGCTTCCGTCGTCGGCAAAGTTGAATCGTAGTGTTCAGATTGCCCAGGTTCAGATGAAAGCGATTCAGCATGGGGAGTTTCCGCATAGTCGGCAAGAAACTCTTCAATGACTGTTTCAGAGCCGGATAAATCGTCAGCAGATAGCGAGAGGATCGTTTGTCTGATTCTCTCCCGTTCATGAGTATCCAACCTCGCCAGTAGCCCTTCGGATTGCTCGGTATCCAGGCTGGCTACCAGAATGGCGGCTTGTCGTAATGTATAGGGGTCCATCATGATGAAGTACTACTAATCCATTTCTTCAGAATGTCAGCAGCATCGGCAGGTGCTTCATCGACGAGTGCGTTGAGTTCGTCCTTCAAGGTCGGTTCAAAAGTCGTTTGCGAGTCAGTCGAGGCAATGATGGGAGGTTTAGCGAGTTGAGGCTCATGACGAATGACAACTCGATCTTCCAATTCGTTTGCAAGTTGTTGCGCGGGAGGTGCTACGAAAGCTGTTTCCTGCATGCCGTACGCGGCAGATTTCTGATTTGGAGTATGTTTTTGCTTCCAAATCAGAGCAGTAATAAAGCTAAGAGCAATCGCAAGCATGACCAATTCCCGCCAAAACTGTGAGACTTCCGTGAATAGAGAAGTACCGCTAAGATTTGTGGAATCCGGTGCGATGTCCATGATGGTGGCAACGTGGACTTCGAATTCGTCGATGGTTGAATGTGGAACTACTGGCAAAACGCCACCAACGAGTTCGCTTATGTTCTGTTTGACTTCGTGTGCTGTTGCCTGACGCTGTTCGGGTGATGTGGCCTGTCGGCTGATGGCCACCTGCTGAATATAGGAATCTGGAATTCCCACTGATACGGTGGCCTTCACTGAATTGATAGATTGGTTTGGATTGCTGGTCGTGATGGGATAGAGCCCAACTTCGAGCCGCGTATTGGGAATGTCGACCAATAGATTTGCAATTCGACCTCTCCACCAGCGTTCATAATTTCGCAAAGCGATATCTAAATCGGAAGCATTGTAATTGGAATCCGCCGCGCCAAACGTATGTCCGGTATTCAGGTCGATGACAACCACATGATTGCGATCCAGGCCCGCAAACCGCGCGGCGATGACTTCACGAATCGCTTCAGACATTTCTAAAGTGACTTCACTTTGAGGATTCGCTTTAATGGCAGCTAACGCGGTCATTTCTTTCTTTCCGCTGAGTCCACGCTCCTGATGGTCATCGATATTAATTTGGGCCTCTTCGACCCCCGGGATTTGCATGAGGATACGTGCCAGGTCTTTTTCGCGAGCATTTCTCAAACGCATTTCACGTAAACTGGGAGTGTCGAGAATGCTTCCTCCCTGGAGGACAGAATCAACATCAGAATTGAACGCATGAGGTTCAAACTTTCCATCAATGGCTGTTAGGTATTCAACACGTTGATCTTTGGGAATGAAGATTTGTTTATTCTTCAATTCCCATTGGTCTAATCCTGCGGCGACAAAGTGCTGAGTCACCTGAGTGATTTCCGCGTTGGTTAATTCGTGATTACCTAACAGTGGTTCTTGTTCAGTTGCCGAGGAAGTAAACAGTAGAAGGGATAATGAAACGAATACCAGCAATAGACAACCACCTAAGGCAGTGCGAGTTTTTGGGCTCGCATCGCGATAGTGGTGACGTGCTAATTCAAGAAAGTGCTGTAAACGATCCATATTGTTTGCTTGAGGTTACGCAGCCTGTTGTCGACTTAGTGTTTGCAGGACGAGCGTGAAAATGGCTCCACCTTTCTGCTGGTTACCCACTCGAATCCCTCCTCCATGCTTTTCCATCACCGTTCTGACATTGGCCAGGCCCAATCCGGTGGAACCCGGGCGAGTGGTGTAAAACGGCTTAAATATTTTGTATTCGTTCCCAGGTACGACGCCTGGTCCCTCATCGAGTACATTGATTTCGATCGTCTTTTCTTGTTTGACGATTTCGATGGCCGAGGTGGAGTTCAGCGGAGCGTTCTCAACAGAATTTGTAAGTAGATTTCCAATGGCCATGGTTAACCACTGGGTATCGCCATAGGTCAATAACATCTCATCAGGATGACGGAGCTCAATGTTGGGCGCTTTTTGCTCGTAAGCCTCCAGCACCTGTTGTATCGCAGTGGTCGCAATTTGTTTCACATCCACAACATCCCATTGGGGGTGTTGTCGTTGAGTGAAAAAACTCAAATTGTCAGAGCCCATTGTCCTGTTTCCAAACTTGCTAAGTACGGTCCGGATAAACGCGGCAAATTTGTACTTCATTGGTGTTCTTTGCGTCAATGCAGATATTCGTTTGCATCGCTCATTTAGGAGCGCATAAAAAGAGGCAGTTACCTCAGTGGATAACTGCCTCTGGAATTGCCTGAAAGGTAAAGGGGCTTTAAGCCGGAATCGCGTTAAACGAGCTCGGCCATGGTGGAGACCAGGCCTTTGACTGCATCGATGCTGTTTTGGAAGGCCGCCTTTTCTTCATCAGTTAAGTCAATTTCGATGACCTTTTCAACGCCACCGCTTCCCAGAACGATTGGCACACCTACATAAAAACCACCGACGCCGTATTCTTCTTCACAGTACGCTGCACAAGGAATGACTCGTTTTTTGTCTTTTACAATCGCTTCGACCATTTGAGCACAAGCAGCCGCTGGCGCGTAAAAAGCGCTGCCCGTCTTCAGTAGCCCAACAATTTCTGCTCCCCCTTTACGGGCGCGATCGACTATTTCATCTAACCGTTCCTGCGAGATTAACTGTGTAACGGGAATTCCGCCAACACTCGTACAGCTTGGCAGCGGTACCATTGTGTCTCCGTGTCCACCCATGAGCAGCGCGGAAATATCTTCGACGCTGACTCCCAATTCCATTGCCAGGAAGGTGCGGTACCGTGCCGTGTCGAGTACTCCGGCTTGTCCCAGAACACGTGCTTTGGGGAATCCGGTGACCTGAGCACAGCGTTGTACCATGGCGTCGAGTGGATTACTGACGACGATGACAACGGCATTAGGGCTGGTCTCTTTGATTTGCTCGGAGACAGCGGTCATGATTTTTGCGTTAGTCGCCAGCAAGTCGTCTCGGCTCATGCCAGGCTTACGAGGGATACCAGCTGTGATTACGATGACGTCGCTGTCGGCAGTATCGGCATAGTCGGTGGTGCCCAGAATGTTAGAATCGAACCCCATGACGGGAGAAGCTTCCATGAGGTCTAGCGCCTTCCCTTTAGGCATATCTTCTGTGGCAGGGATATCGACCAGAACAATATCGCCAAGTTCCGCTGCTGCACACCAATGAGCCGTGGTGGCTCCTACATTACCCGCCCCAATGATCGTGATTTTCGCACGTCGCATGAAAGTAACTCCTTTTCAGGCATAAAAAATTGTGAATTCAAATAGAGACCATTGCAGACATTGTCGGTGACTCAGTTTCAGCGTCAAGATGTGGCAGACGGAAACTCACCAGAATTACGAATCGACGATGATTTATGATTCATTGTCCAGCGTGGAAATCAGGTCTGAATCGATGCCACCATCATGTCGAGTATTCTCGGTTTGCTTGTGTATTCCTCGGTCAGCCCGATTCGTTCGCCATAAAAATCCAGAGATAGTCAGAAGAAATGTCACGAAGCCAATGCCGAGAAAAATGCTGCTGCGAAATGCCTGCTCGGAAGCACTTCGATCCACACCGATTTGATGGGCAATAAACAGTGGACTCAACTGAACACGTCCCTCTTGTGTACTAATGGTGCGAGCCGATTGATAGGTCCAGAGTTTGAAAAAGAATCCGTGCATCCAAACGTCTTCGTGTAAGGAGTTGCTGCGGTACGTACCCAGCTGAATCTCGGTCTGAGCTTGTTTTAATTCTTCAGGAAGCTGAAGGACGCAGATCTGAACGGGGTAGCGGTGTTTGTAGATTAATCCCGCTTGATCTGCTTCATTGGTTTTGACCTGAATAGCTTCTTCGCCCAAATAAACAAAAGCATCGAGCTGCCAGTAATGGTCTAGCCCAAGTCGATGTTGCATTTTTTCGTTGCGGATATCGATGCGAGTGATTTGCCGTACGTCGGCATGGAGATTGACCAATTCTCCCTGAAGTTCACGTGTCGCTTGCAGGTAATCGGAAATGGAGGGAGTTGGGACTGACGTATCCTGAGATACCTGTCGAATGGTTTGACTGGATTCGGCATCTTTTAATATGCCAAGGATTTGAAAGAATGCTTCCGTATCTGCACTATTCATCGACTTACCGTTGGACCGTCTGAGATCATCGAGCAAACCAGCATCAAATCCGAACTGGCTCAGCAAGGCAATTCCCTCGTTAATACGCTCGGTTGTTGAAGATTTTTGAGGAAGCCACTCCAGACGCGGGGCTGCCATGATTACTTCTCGTCGACCGGTTGGATCCTCGGCGATTTTTAACAGGAGTCCATCGACAGCTGCAGGACGGTCGAGCTCGAAGGAGGCGTCAGGTGCCAGCTCCACGGAGTTTTCTGTTTGCTGTTGATTCGCTTCTACCTGTTGTGTTGTTGTTTTCCACTGCTCCGGGAACCAGGCAATTGGGATTTTTCGAGTGGCAATCCGGACTGGGATTTCGGAATGGTCTGGTTTGAGCCAGATCCAAAAGAAGGAACGGAATCCGAGTAGTTGAGCGGCTTCTTCGACGACTGGCTGTCGTTTAATTTTTTTTACCCGGCCCTGGACCCGATAGAAATCGACCCGGTAATCATCAGGCGTTTCCAAAAACGCTTCGAGCAGTGTAGGCGTGTCCAGCGTATGATTTGCTGACCAGCGTTTGATGTCGCTGGGATCCAGTCCGTGAAAGTGCCGCAAAACATAGCCTGTGGTGTCGATGTCTTTTCCGGTAACCGGTTCGTTATCGATAAAAAAGCGAAGCTGGCTGTCTCCAACGCCTGAAATTTCCAGCATCTGCTTTGCCGTCGTGGAATTTGCGATAGAAAATGGAATCACACGGTCACTCAGTTGCTCCTGTTGCCAGGGGAGTTCGGAATCGAGCTTTTGCTGAGCCCTCAGCAAGGTCGAAGCCTGGCTCAGTAGGATTCCACACACCAACAGGAAAAGCGGTCGCTGGGAATCAATCATCATCCGTCTCCAAATCGTCACTCTCCGGGACATCCGTCGGGATGATCGTATTGGCAGGATCTTGAATCGCTGAGGCGTCGTCGGCTTTGTTGGCGACAGGTTCGGGAAGTTCTTGTTCTGATAACTGTTGCAGGGATTCGAGTATGTTCGGGCCGACTTCGTCGTCATTAAATGCAGACAGTGTGCTGTTATCTTTTGAACTGGCCGTTCGGCTTCTCGACGAGTCGTTGTTCCAGATACTTGCCAGATACACTCCCAAGGTGATGACAACCGCTACGGTCAGTGGGATACCGAAGACTACCCAGGTCGGTATGGAATCGGCAAGCGAAGGATTTTCTTCCGCAGCTTCCAAACGCTGTCCCTTAAACCAGTCGAAATTTCGAGCAAGAAGTAAGGGCGAGGAATGCATTTTACCGTCTCCACCCTGATGCGCCCATGACTTGAAAAAATAACCAGTGACTTCCACCACGTCTCCTAGATCCAACGTGGTTGCATCGATGTTTTTGTCGGGTAAGTCCGGGAAGTTTTCCGGAGTCTCCAGACTGTATACGACAAACGGTACCAGAGTCCCACCGACAGGCTTGATCACGATGACGTTGTAATGGTCAATTTTTAGTTCATTAGGTTGTGCTTGTACTCGATAAGCTTTGCGCACTTCGCCGCGGATCGTGACCAGACGCCCACGAAATTGAGCCTGCTGTGAACCCAATTCCAAAGCGCTCACTCGGGCTGTTGTACTCGCTTTAATCTCTGAGTAATCAAATGCTTGTAATCGTTCGAGCATACGAAACCAGGCGATGTCGTCATCGTTTGAAAAGAGTGAATGATCCTTGATCATCGACAGCGCCAGTTGGTCAATGATCAATTGGGTGAAACGATACTCGGAATCATACTTGCCCGTATCAGCATCGAGTTCTAGTACTTCCAGGAAGGCTTTGCGGTAGCGTTCGTTCCACTGCTGACGTATTGTTGCCACGACGGCGAGCCCCCGGGCCTTTTGCGAATCGGTCAAGGCATTTTCAGAGGCGTTGAGTGAAAGTAAGACTTGCTGGAGATACTTTTGAAACAACTCATCGATTTCCTGATAAAGATCCCACCACGTCGTTTTATGTTCGTCGTCCAGCATGATTTCGAGGCGACCTTTACGGAGTGTATCGAGGACTAGCTTCTTTTGGTTGTAAGTAAGTCGCTTAAAAATGACACTCCACAGATCCAAATAAGTTTCGTGAACATCCAATTCGGTTTGCGAAAAGGTTGCCTTATCCAGGACACCATAACTGGTGAGCCGGGGTTTGGCCGGTGACTGGTCATTATCAGTAGCATCGGTTGAATTGATTGGAGGTTTGCCCGCGGGGTCTGAGGATCCAAAAAAGCTAAACAGGCTGGGGTCACTCACTCTTTCGATGGTAATTACCACGCCCATCAATACAGCAACCATCAACAGCAGCTTGTACTGAACTCGCCGAGAAAAGTAATTCGGCGGTGCCTTACGTTGCTCCTGTTCAGCGATTTCTTTAGAAGATCGAAAACGGACCATAAACCACGATTTATTGATAGAGGGGATGAGTAATTCTATTCTAGCAGTATGCTTGAATTCGAGGAAATGAGTAGCAGGTTACAAGAGATTGAATCTTGTGATGTTGGCTGTCATGAAAATTCTTGCTGTTGCTGTCTGGAATGTTGTATCTGCCGGGTTGCAGATTTGGATTTACAGGTGATTCCCCAAAGTGTCTTTTTGGTGGGGGCCGTCCGGTTCATTGTTAGTTCAGGGGGAATGGGTAAATAGCTTGGACGTATTTAAGGGGATTTGAGTACTTTTAGGAGCGATAGAGATTCATACTATAGTGATTTGATACTTGAATCAGCCGCCCGATATTAATAGGCTAGTAGCATGGCTAATGTTAAAGAACTGTGGTGGGGAACTGCTGTTCGGAAAACGCTGGCCATCCAGGCTTTTCGACTAACAGGAATAGAGTAAAAAGTCGATTCAGATTTTGTTTTTCGACAAATCTCCGACACTCTGTATTCAGTGCAACCAGGATTTTCCAAACTATGATTAAGCGACTGAGCTATCTGCTTTTCATGATGCTCGCCGTAGTTGCTCACGCTTGCACTTCGCTAAAGGCAGAAGAGCCGGCGAGTGCATTTTTGCAAGAGTTACGTAATCAAAGATATTATGAGCTGGCCGAGTACTATCTCGATGTTCAGGTTGGCAAAGAGATGCTCTCACCCGAATTTCGTTCCAAAATTGATTTGGAACGAGCGATGGTGATTCTCAGTGGTGCCCGTGCCATTGCCAATGGTGCCGAGCGTGAGAAAAAGTTTGCCGAAGCGCAGACATTGCTGGAGCGTTTTTCAGCTGGTACGGAGGACTCAGATCTCAAAATCCAATCGAATAATGAGTTGGGCAATCTGCTTTTCCAACGAGCAAAACTGGTGGAATTCGAGGGTACTAAAGAAGAGAACGCGCCTCGTAAAGCCGAGTTTATTACCCGGACTCGTGACCTGCTGACCAAAGCCCGTGACATCTATGTGTCCGGTCGAGATCAGTTAAAAGCTGAGTTGGAATCGATTCCGAAGGTGTTGGATCCTAAAACCGAAAAGGTCCAGATTGAGAGGCGGGATGCTCTCTATGGCGAGTATCTTCAGTTGGTAGTCACGACCAGCAAACTACTAGAAGAAATTGCTCAAACTTATCCCTCCGACGCGCCGGAATACAAATCAAACTATGAAGAAGCGATCACCGAGTATGACTCCATTGCCTCGCGGTTTCGACGTAAAGGCGTAGGTATTGTTGCCCTGGTTTCTCAGGGGCGTTGTTATCTGGCCATCGGTGATACGAAGCAGGCATTGAGTTACCTTCAGGATGTTATTGACCAACGTGAGACTCCGGCCTTTCGCAATATCGTCAACCTGGCCATGCCTTTATATATGAAAACACTCGTCGCAGTGGAGAAGACTGAAGATGCGATTTCGATGGGAGTTGAATGGAACGAAGGTATCCGTCCGAATGAATTAACCAATGAAGAATGGCATGCTTTTCAGTTGGAGCTTGCCAGAACCTACCGAGTGAAAGCGGACACCATCAATTCGGAAAAGCCGAATGATGTGGAAGCCCGCAAAGCCTACGTCAAAGCACGAACGCTCGCACAAAATATACTGCGTTATCCGGGCAAGCACAAACAGGACGCGCGGGACTTGCTGGCTTCTTTACCAAACCTGCCCGGAGCGGTTGAAGAAGAGGATAATCCTCCTCAGAATTTCGCCGAAGCATTGGCCAAGGGTAAAGAACTCATGGAATCAGCTCAGGCGATGGAATTTACGATCAAGACGCTGCCGGACACGATCGCGAATGAACAGGACGAAGCGAACAAGCAGGTGTTGGTCGCTCAGCTGAATGAAGCCAGACAGAATTACGGCGATACGCAAAATGCTGCCGTTGCGAATTACGAATTAGCTTTGGCGTTTACCGATGCCGAGACACCGATCGCAGCTCTTCAGGAAGTTTATTATTACCTCACGTTCATCAACTACAGCCGTGGTAATTATTATGAAGCGATTGTCCTGGGCGAATACCTTGCTCGCAAATACCCCGGTGAATCCGGTGCCCTGCCCTGTGCCAAAATTGTGCTGAATTGCTACCAACTGCTGTACAACGAAGCATTAGAGGATCAGCGAGCGTTTGAGGTTAACGGATTGATTGATATTGCCGAGTATACGATTCAGAATTGGGAACAAAGCGAAGAAGCCAATGACGCTCGCCGTCGACTCGTCCCCTACATGATCGAAGCCGGTCAGATTGATAAAGCCAAGCAATACACCAATCAGATTCCGGAAGAAGCTCCGGAAAGACTCGAATCTGAACTGCGAATTGGAAGAACGCTTTGGTTTCAGTATCGTCGTGATTCCCGGGAGGCCACTTCGTTACGACGAGAAGCTCCGAGTTCGCCCCGGATTGCCGAGTTGGAGCAAAATCTGCCAACCTTAAAATCCTCAGCGGGGGAAATGCTAGAGGCAGCCGGAGCTCGCTTAATGGCCGGAACCGGCTTGAAAATTAGTAACTCCAATGTTGCCGCATTACTCTCTCTCAGTCAGTATTACATCGAAGCTGATAAACCGGAGTTGGCAGTTCAGCATCTTGAGAATGAAAACTATGGATTGTTAAGTCTGATTCAAAAGAAGGATCCTGTGGCTAGCAAGCCCAGTACCATGGAACCTGCCTTCCGTACTGCTTTAGCAGGCTATATGTCGACGCTGGGGGGAGAGAATGGTGTCGCCAACATTGAAAAAGCCAAGGCTGTCATGCAGTTGCTCAATTCAGTGGTCGGAGAGACACCTGAAGGTAAGAAACGGTTGGTCAGCATTTATTTCACACTTGCCCGGGACCTGGAAGACCAGTTGAATGCAGCGGAAACGGTAGAGAAGAAGAATGTGTTGGCTGCAGGTTTTGAGACGTTCCTGAATGAAGTTGGTGCCACGGGTACGGAATTCAGTATTCGTTACTGGGCTGCCTCCACGATGCAGGGCCTGGGGACAAGCTTCGAGGCCAATGGAACGGTCACGCCGAAATCCCAGGATTACTACAACAAGTCCGTGGCATTGTTTCAAAAGATCGCTGAACAGGGAAAAGGTGATTTAGCCTGGGTCAATGAAGATGAAACAACTGGCAAAGCCTATCTCGCTCAAATTCGCATGAACATGGCACAGGTCATGAAAAAACTAGGTCAGCACAAAGAGGCTTCCCGGGAATTGGCAACGATCCTGCTCGAGACTCCCTCCAATGTGTCGGTGCAAATCGAAGCGGCTAAAACCTATAACGCCATTGGAACGCAGGGCGGAGACAATGCCGAACAACAGTTTCTCTATGCGATCGGCGGATCCTATCCGATGGACGACGGCGAGAATCTGGTTTGGGGCTGGCGTAAGCTGAGTACGCTTACTCAGGGCAAGGAGCAATTTACCAAAGAGTACTATGAAACTCGGTTGGGTATTGCCATGGCTCGTCTTGGTGTGGGGCGACTCAAACAAGGTGACGAACGCAAAAAGTTGATTGGTTACGCTGAATTAGAAATCCTAAACACATACAAGATCTCCCCGGAACTCGGAGGTACCGAATTCACAGCTCGGTTTGATAGTCTGCTGAGGACAATTCAGAAAGAACTTGGGAAACCAGAGAAAGGTTTGGACGGAGCAGGAGACATGCCACTGGCAGTGGAAAATACTGAAATTCCAGGATTGGAACCAACGGTTGCTCCAGCTAAGAAAGATGAAGCCTCTTCCAGTAATTTGCTGTTGATGGCATCACTGGCCGGGATCTTTGCAGCCTTTGGGTTGATTTTATACTTTTGGGTGAAAAAACTTTAACGACCAGCCAGGTCATAGAAGCTTTTCAAAAGCTTAGTGAAAGAAATAGAAGCATGATGAAACGAATTCAGACACAGTTGCTGGGAACCGCCCTGGCACTTTTGTTTTTGATTCAACCAGCCATTGGGCAGGTGAACGATCAGGCCTACCTGAAGAGTAATCCGACAGAATCTATTCGCGGGCCGATTGATAAAATCAGCAAGACGGAAGTTGTCATTCGAGTAAACGGTACGCCTCGTATCCTGCAGGCGAACGAGATTTTGCGAATTCAGTTTGCCAATGCCCCGGCAGACCTGCTCCAGGCCACAGCCGCTTACCGTCGCGGACAGTTTAATGAGGCAAGGACGGGATTGGCTGGATTCAATCTGGCGGAGATTAAGGACAAATGGGTCAAGGAAGAAATTGCTTTTATGCTCGCTTCGATCGATGCCAAAAGTGCTCTGGCAGGTGAAGGAGATAAAAATGCAGCCGGGACTTTATTGATTGGGTTCATTACAGATTATGCAGAGAGCTTTCATCACTATGAAGCGGTGGAATTGTTTGCTGATTTGGCCTATTCGGTGGGTCAGTTCCAGACAGCTGCTGAATACTATCAGAAATTGACGGAATCACCCTGGGGAGATTTGATAAACTTCGGCACACTGAGACTGGCAAATGCTACCGTGGGTCAGGGGCAATATGCCGATGCACTGACTAAGTTTGAAGCAGTATTGCAGCAACAGGCAACAACACCTGAACAGCAGGCGCTGCAGGCCGAAGCACAGGCTGGTCGCGCTCGCTGTCTGGGCGAGACAGGCAAAGCAGCCGAAGGCATTGCGGTGGTTGAAAAGATCATTGCTGACAATGATCCCAAAACTCAAAAGACTCTGTTCGCTCAGGCTTACAATGCCCAGGGAGTCTGCTATCGGGCCAGTAATCAAAATAAAGATGCCATCCTGGCATTTCTACATACGCATTTGATTTTCAATCAAAATGCGGATGCGCATGCCGAATCTCTTTATCATTTGACTCAGTTATGGGAAGCCGAGAGTAAGGCAGATCGAGCGGCAAGCACTAAATCGCTGTTGCGAGAGAAGTACACGGGAACATTCTGGGAACAGAAATTACGTAATCAATAACATCAGACCAGTCTGAACATTAGGACCACTGGTATTTACAATAAGATTTGATCAACGTACCGGTCGATAGGTACATTGATTGCACAGACAACATCGAAGGGTGTATCAGATTCATAGATCGGAGAAAAAAATGAATCAAATTGTTAAACACATACGACCGAAGTGGATGCTCATTGGGCTCGCCGCTTTTGCGTTGCTGCTTGGTGTCGGAGCGGCGGTCGATCTGGATTTCACAGAACAGATCGTTGCTCAGGATTTGCCGGCCGAAGGTGGTGGCGATGGTGCCGCTCCTGCCGCTGAAAACAACGCCGAAGCCCCAGCAGAAAACGATGGCGGAAATCAAGGTGGCGGCGGAGAGAAAACTTCGATGCTGTCTTGGGTCTATGAGGCTCTTGGACCGGGGTACATGATTGTCTTTCTGGCAATTTCATTCACTCTGGTTGCTTTGTTTGTTATGAATGTCATTACTTCAGCTCGCAGTAAAGTTTGTCCGGTTGAACTGGTTGATGACTTTGAGGAAATGCTCAACAACAAACAGTACCAGGACGCCTATGAAATGGCCAAAGAGCATGAATCTGTACTCGGAGCCGTCCTCTCAGCAGGCCTGGCGAAGTTGTCGTCCGGATACGAGCAGGCTTTGGAAGCGATGCAGGAAATTGGCGAAGAAGAAAACATGAAGCTCGAGCATCGTCTCAGCTATATGGCTTTAATCGGTACGCTCTCTCCCATGGTTGGGTTGTTTGGTACGGTGCACGGGATGATCGCTTCGTTCCAAACCATTGCGACAGGTGGTTCGACTCCGGAAGCCTCTGAATTGGCAAATGGTATTTCTACCGCGTTGTTTACCACACTGATTGGTTTGGCGATCGCGATTCCCGCGATTGCAGCCTACAACATTATGAGAAACCGAGTCGCTCGTTTGATGCTGGAAGTTGGCATTTTGAGTGAAAACCTAATGAGTCGATTCCAGGGTGTTGGACAGAAGAAGTAATCCATGAGACTTGCTAAGAAACACGATTCAAGCATCCTCGAAGGTGATTTAACACCGATGATCGACATGACGTTTCAGTTGATTGCATTCTTTATGGTGTTAATTAATTTCACTCAGAGTGAATCGAACGATAAAGTTCAATTGCCTGATAGTGAGCTTGCCAAACCACCTGAATCCGTCCTTGAAAACTACCGAATTATTCATTTGGCAGAAGATGGAACGGCGGTGATGGGGACCAAGCAGGAACACTACAAAGGCCTTCGTACTACGCTTGATCTACAGTATCGTGAAATCCAGTACAGCGGTGATGAACCAGCTCTGACGACGATTGTGATCCGAGCCCATAAAAATGCCAAAGGCGGTATGGTGCAGGAACTCATTCAAATCTGTCAGGAAGCAGGTTTTGAAAGTTTTGCGTTGCGAGCGGAAGAGAACGTGAACAGCGGATTTAAGTATATTTCCCCGGTACCGGCAGGAGGCTAATCACGATGAAAATCAGAAACGCCGATAAAGCTGGTGAAAAGATCGAACTGCAAATGACGCCGATGATTGACATCGTGTTTCAGCTGCTCGTCTTCTTTATCATGACCTTCAAAATCGTCTCCATGGAAGGTGATTTTAATATTCGTATGCCGGCTGCTGCTCCTCAGGCTGCTCCACCGGAACAGATGGAATTTCCTCCGATGAAACTCTATCTTTCCGCAGATGCTGACGGAACGCTCACCGGAATCCAGTTGAACGAATCACAGCCTACATCCTTTCAGGCATTGAATCAGGAAATCCAAAAATTGGTTGGTACCGATGGAGGGCCGGGAGCACGTGAGACGGCAGAAATTGAGATTGGGTTCGATTACGATCTTCGTTACGAATTCGTAATCGGTGCCGTGACAGCCGTTTCCGGTACGAAGACGACTCAGGGCGATGTGGTGAAATTAATCGAAAAGATTCGATTTAATACTCCCGAAGCCCCTGAGTAATCCGCCACAGTAATTCACTTAGACCACCCGCTGAGGTTGAACCTTGCGAGTGGTTTTTTTATGCGCGGGGGTGAAATTGCTCGTGAACCTGCTTCAGCCGGCTTTGGTCGACATGCGTGTAGATTTGTGTGGTGGCGATACTCGCATGCCCCAGCAGTTCCTGAACCTGACGCAAATCTGCACCACCGGCAAGCATGTGTGTGGCGAAACTGTGACGCAGCGAGTGGGGACTGATTTCCCGGGAAGCTCCGATACGGGCAGCATATTTTTTGACTAATTCCCAGATTGCCTCACGTCGTAATGGACGGCCTCGACGGCTCAGCAATACACGATCAGGCGAGTATTCCGCTGAACATTCAGCAAGCATGGGACGTTCGGTCGTTAAGTACTCAGTCAGGGCTTTGGTGGCTCGAGGCACCAATGGTACCAAACGCTGCTTACCGCCCTTCCCCTGATAACGACAGTAACCGGTATCCAAATGCAGATTATTAATCGTTAGTCCCACGACTTCTGAAGCACGACATCCGGTTGCATAGAGCAATTCCAATAACGCCCGATCGCGGATTGGATACGTGTCCTGACGTCCGGGAGCTGCAAGTAGTTTTTCGACCATGCCTACAGTGAGAACATGTGGAATCCGTTGCCAAAGTCGCTGGCTACCGAGTAATTCAGCGACGTTGTCGGAGATGATATTTTCTAACTGAAGATAGCGAAAAAAGATCTTTAGCGAGACGATATTGCGAGCAATACTGCTGGCGGCCAATCTGTTCTTCTTGAGTTTGGAAACGTAATTCCCCAGGTCCCGGATCGTCAATGATTTGAGCGGTGTGGTCTTGAGCCAGTCCTTAAATCGCAGCAGGTCATTGTGATACGCCTTGATGCTGTTTTCCGCCAGGTGACATTCATGGCGCAGGTAATCCTCAAACTCGCCGTATAAGTCACGATTAACTTTCCGGCGAACTGGTTTGAGTTTGCGTTTGAGTTTGTTACGAAGGATAGGCATGCTATTACTGAACTCGGCAACTCCGGACCACACTCTCTATCCTTACGTTGTACACCACAGTTCAAGATGACGCTCGCCTTTTGTTTATATCGGTTATGAGGGTTGAGACGTTATAATTTCCACGGTTGATCAGGCGTCGCTCTTTGGTCTGGAAACTGTCTTAAGATTTTGTCGACACTAAAAATAGCTCTCAAACCAACATTCCTTTCCCGATATTCCCATCACTATGAATATTCTTGTCACAGGCGCGGCTGGCTACATTGGAAGTCATACATGTCGACAGTTGATCGAGTCCGGCCATCAGGTGACCGGGTATGATAATTTGTCGCGTGGACATCAGGAAGCATTTGACCGAGCGTCTGCAGGCGGGAAGCTTGTCATCGGTGATTTGGCTAACACACCCCTGCTCGTCCGATCTCTACGGGAAAATGAAATTCAGGCCGTCGTCCATTTTGCAGCCTTTGGCTTAGTGGGCGAATCGGTGGAACACCCTGAGTTATACCGACAGAATAATGTGGAAGGCTCGCGCAGTCTGTTGCAGGCGATGCTCGAGGCCAATGTGAAACGGTTGGTGGTATCCAGTACGACTGCGATCTATGGTGAACCTTCCCAAATGCCAATCAGTGAAGACAACCCGGCTGCCCCCATCAATCCTTATGGACAATCGAAATGGGAGGTGGAACAAATGCTTGTAAATGCTCAGGAGCAACACGGATTGGGATTCACGGCGTTGCGATATTTCAATGCGGCTGGAGCCTCCCTCGATGGGTTGCTGGGCGAAGACCACGAGCCTGAAACTCACCTCATCCCAATTGTCCTGCAGGTCGCTCTGGGGCAACGAGACAGGATCTCGATCTTTGGGGACGATTATTCAACCCCTGATGGAACGTGTGTGCGGGACTATGTGCACGTGCTTGATTTGGCCAGTGCACATGTACGTGCCTTAGAGCGACTGCAACCTGGTGAATTGCTTCAGGTGAATTTAGGTTCCGGCATTGGTACGTCGGTACAGGAAATCGTAGAGCAGGCACGAAGGGTGACTGGTCATCCGATACCCGCAGATATTGTCCCCCGACGCCCTGGAGATCCTCCCTGTTTGATCGCGAATAATCAACTTGCCAAATCAGAGTTAGGGTGGCAACCGGTTCATTCAGATATCACTACAATCCTCTCGACAGCCTGGGATTGGCATCATCGTCACCCCCGTGGATACACGCCCTAATCAGATCGTCTGAATCCAGTCGATTGAAAGCGGCTGAATTACTATGCAAGAACTAATTATTGAAAAGCCGTATAAGTTTGTTCGCCCACCGCGTCGTAGTTTTTTACTGTGGGTTGTGGCAGGCTTACGCCTTTACCGTATCTGGCTCAAAGGCTCGGAAAACATTTTTAAGTATGAGGTCAGAAACCAACATCGTATCCAACAATCGCTTGATAATGGCCATAGTGTCCTGATAGCCGGGAATCATTGTCGAAATGCAGACCCGATGGCGATTGGCGAGCTTTTGTATGTGGTCAATAGCTACGCCTATCTGATGGCCAGTTGGCATTTGTACAATCAGGATGCATTTAGCGGTTGGATGATTAAGCACTTAGGTGCCTTTAGCATTAACCGTGAAGGGATGGACAAAGAAGCTATCAGTTTTTCTATCAAGACACTTGTTGATGGCGAGCGGATGTTGGTGATTTATCCCGAAGGTTCGATTTCACGCAGCAATGATTTTATGCACCCATTTCTGGACGGAACAGGTTTTATCGCTCGGACCGCTGCTCGCAAACGAAAAAAGCTTGCTGACAACAAGAATTCAGGGAAGGTTATGGTGCATCCGGTTACCTTTCGTTATCACTTCATTGGCGATTTTGAAGAGTGCTGTAACCATTCGCTACAGCTGCTCGAATCCCACCTGAACTGGGAACTGCAAACGCAGTTGCCTTTACTCGAGCGTATTGCCAACGTTGCGCAAGGTTTATTGGCCGAGCGTGAATCAACGTACTTAGGAGCACCACAATCGGGGGAGTATTATGAGCGAATCGAGGCCTTGATTGTTCATATACTTAGCCAACAGGAGATGAAATGGAAAGGTGCTGTTCAGGACGGTAATTACATTCCCCGAGTTAAATCATTGCGACCGATCATTGTCCCGGATCTCGCCAAGGGAATCCTGAATGAGGAAGAAGCTGCCGGACGCAGACAGGATCTCTTTGACTTAAATCTTGTCCAACAGCTTTGTTATTATCCGATCGATTACCTGGCCGGAACGACTGGGAAAGTGACTCGTGAGAGAATCATCGAGACGCTCGAACGCCTGGAAGAAGATCTGACGGATCAGATCACGATGCCGCGCCGTTTTAAGTTGGTGATTGACGTATTGGATGCAGTCGAAGTTCCGGCTGAAAAACTGCCGAGAGATGCAGATTGTGACCCGATGATGGATGAGGTTCGGGATCGCTTATGGGAAAATCTCATGCAATCTGCCCAGGCAATGGAAGCCTATCATGCTGAGTCTGACGGCTAACGTTGCCCGTAAACAATACGAGGATGCCCGGCGAGATCCTGTCGAACCGTCACGTTTTTGAATGCATGTTGTGTTAATAGTGTTTTTAGGCTGTCAGCAAGCATCGGACTCGTTTCTAAGACGAGCCAGCCAGCTGGTGTCAAGCATGTGATTGCTTCGGGCACTAATCGTTCGTAGATCTCCATGCCGGTCGGGCCGGAAACCAATGCCTGATGAGGCTCGTAATCTTTCACTTCACAACTGGATTGCTCTAATTCTGCTGTCGACACATAGGGTGGATTACTGACGAGAAGATCAACCATTTCGCCTTGCAGAGGTTCACATAGATCCCCTGCTCTAAATTGCACACGGTCAGCTACCGCATGGGCCTGCGCATTGCTTGTGGCCACCTGTAAGGCAGCAGCAGAGATATCTGTGGCGAGAAATTGTGTCTCTGGCAATTCAGTTGCCAGCGTGATCGCCAGAACGCCGCTACCCGTTCCAATGTCAGCGATCCTGTTAGGTTGAACCTGCTCACCTTTGACCAGATCCAGTACGACCTGCACGGCCTCTTCGGTGTCTGGACGGGGGATTAAGGTGTCTGTTGTTACCTGGAATTTGAGCGAAAAGAATTCTTTATGGCCGACCAGATAGGCCACAGGACAACCGGCAGCTCGCTGTTTAACCAGCTCACGGAAATTTGTCCTTACCGCATCGCCGGGATCTTCATCGAAACGCGTGTAAAGCATGATTCGTTGGCAACCAAGGACTTCGGCTAAGAGTACTTCGGTGTCCAAACGAGCACTCGTAGAGCCACTATCAGTCAGATACTGATGGGTCCAATTGATCAGTTTGCCGATCGTCCAAACATCATTGTCGGCTTTGGAAGGCTGGTCTTGAGACATAAGCAACTGTGCGCATCCGATTCGCACGAGCAATGAAAATGGGGTTAATCGTCGAGCGAACCCATGGATTCACGTAACTGATTGCGGTCGTGATCGATCAGCTGGTCAGACAACAACTGCAGGTTCCCAGCCAGAATCTGATCAAGCTTGTACAACGTTGCATTAATTCGGTGATCTGTCACTCGATTTTCCGGGAAATTATAAGTACGTATTCGTTGGCTTCGGTCACCGGAGCCAATCAAAGACTGCCGCTCACTGGCACGCTTTTCATGTTCTTGCTGTCGAAAGAGTTCATAAACTCGAGCCTGAAGGATTCGTAACGCTTTGGCCAGATTCTTGTGTTGACTCTTTTCGTCCTGCATCGACACGACAATACCGGTTTCATAGTGGGTCAGTCGTACCGCAGAAGCTGTTTTATTTACGTGCTGCCCGCCGGGTCCGCTGGCATGGAAAATATCTTTCCGGTAATCATCAGGCTTGATATCGATTTCTACATCTTCCGGCTCGGGTAGGACAGCCACGGTGGCCGCCGAAGTATGGACTCGGCCCTTGGTTTCAGTATCCGGAACTCGCTGGACGCGGTGCCCTCCACTTTCGTATCCCAATTCTCGAAAGACTCCATCTCCTTCAAACGTCAGCGTGATCTCTTTGAAGCCGCCGAGTTCGGTCGGGCTGGCTTCCATGATTTCAACTTTCCACCCTTTTGTTTCACTGTGACGCTTGTACATTTCATACAGATCCCGAGCAAACAGAGCGGCTTCGTCTCCACCTGTTCCCGCGCGGATTTCCATAACACATCGTGTTCGGGTGGCGTCATCTCCTCCGATGGTCATATCCAGCAGTTCAGCCCAATACTCCTCACGGCGTGCTGTGACCGGTGGGATTTCCATTTCGGCCAGTTCGCGTTCTTCAGGATCTTCGCTGGCCGCCATTTCTTTTAGCTCAGCAAGTTCTTCAACAACGTTTTTGAAATTGCGATATAAGTTGACTAGTTTTGCCAGCCCGCCATGTTCCCGAGCGACTGCTGCAAGCTTACTGGAATTTCCTAAGACCTCAGGGTCGATCATCATGCCCTCGAGTTCCAGAAACCGAGCCAGTTTTTCTTCGAGCATTTCCCGCATGGGCAAGCGATCCTTGGTGATTAATAGGGTTAATGCCCTGAGAGGCGGTGTATTGGATTAAAAGGCGAGTCTCTAAAGACTAAATGACAAACGCAGTGATCAGCAAGGCCGATCACTGCGTTCGTTGTCTTCTCAGTGACACATCAGTTGACACTGCATCGGCCACATTAAGCAGTTGCTATTTTTTCTTTCCGTAGGAACCAGCAGCAAACTTGGTTTTGAATTTCTCAATTCGTCCGGCGGTATCAACAAATTTAAGTTTACCGGTGTAGAACGGGTGGCATTGTGAGCAAATGTCGATTTTCAACTCGCTACGAGTACTACGCGTGGTGAAGGAATTGCCACAACCACAGCTAACACTTGTTTCGACGTAATCAGGATGAATGCCTTCTTTCATCGTTCTTTTCCAATGTATTGATTTGTTTTAGTTGAGGACCGATTTATGGGGTGTTCGATACAGTGAACGCCACAGCTTATTGGTCAAACAACTGAATATAGTCCGAATAACAGGTTTCGACAAGAACCGCCTTGGAACATTAGGATATTAATTTCACCCTTGAAAATGCGGTAAATGAAGTGTGATTATCGTTGTTGTGCCAGCTCTTGAAAGAGATCGTATCGTGCTTTCATTTCCATCAGGCTATCATTGCCAAACTTGTCGCAAAAGGCAGTTGCCACTTCGAATGCAACGACATTTTCAATAATGATGGCGGCTGCTGAGACGGCACAAACGTCAGAGCGTTCGTAATTCGCAACTTCCTTCTCTTTCGACTCCAGATTGATGCTTTCAAGTGCCTTTCGCAGCGTGCTGATCGGTTTCTTGGCGGCTCGGACCACCAACGGCTGGCCATTGGTCATCCCGGCTTCCAGTCCACCGGCGTTATTGGTAGGACGTTCATAACCGAGTGTCGGTGAATCTTTTTTGATTTCGTCGTAAGTGATTGGATCATGTACCTGGGAGCCAGGTCGTCGAGCCGCTTCAAATCCTAATCCGATTTCGACTCCTTTAATCGCCTGAACAGCCATGACAGCCTGAGCAATTTTTCCGTCCAGTTTACGATCCCATTGAGCATGTGTGCCCAGACCAAATGGCAGTCCTTCGATACGTACTTCCAGGACTCCGCCGAGCGTATCACCGTCGCTACCGGCCTGATCAATCAAAGCACAGATTTCAGCGTCCTGGTCCGGGTTGAGCGAGTAAACATCGCTCTGCTCCCGATACGACCGGAGTTGCTCGATATCACCTTCTTTGGGATCAATCGAAATTCCACCTAATTCGGAAACATATCCGATACACTCGATTCCAAATGGTTTGAGAATCTGTTTTGCCAGCCCGCCTGCTGCGACACGGACAGCCGTTTCACGTGCACTAGCGCGTTCGAGGATATTTCTGATCGACCCAAGATACTTAACGGCACCGGTTAAGTCTCCATGCCCTGGTCTGGGACGTTCCAGATCCTGCATGCGTTCCAGTTTGTAATCTTTGTTTATGACCTGCAGTGTTACAGGTGACCCCATCGTGACGTTTTTCCAGATGCCTGTCAGAACTTCAACCTGATCGGTTTCGATCTTTTGACGGCCGCCACGTCCATATCCTCCCTGACGCATTTTCAGGTCGTAATTGATTGCCTCGAGGTCCAATTCGATACCCGCAGGAAAGCCGTCAACAAGCGCTAAAAGCGTTTTGCCGTGTGATTCTCCTGCTGTCCAGTAACGTAACATAGCTTGTGTATTCTCAATGAGGTATTTGTTGGGTTCTTACCACTAGTTCAGTTTAACTCGAGTGGTAAAAAACGGATAGGTGCGTTAGAAATGAACGCTTGGGATAGTTAACCATCTAGTATTAGCATCGGACCATTTACATGACGGGTGTCGTCGAACGATTAAAAAAACGCTGGTTTCTCATTTCTTTGGTGATAGTCTTCAGCGTGGGGCTCGTTTTCCACGATTCCCTGACACCCATTCCTGAGATGAAGTTGTTACGCAGTACGATCGTGTTTGTCGTATTGTATCTGATGGCTCTGCCTTTGAGCCTGAAAGCCATTAGCTCCGGACTACGTCGGCCAGCCGGCGCTCTATTGTCGATTGTGATGAACTATGGCCTGCTGCCACTGGTTGCCTATGCCGTGTCTCTCGCAATAACAGACGCTCAGGTTTCCAAAGGCCTGTTGGTTGCTGCTGTGACCCCCTGTACCCTGGCTTCCGCTTCCGTCTGGACACGCAAAGCGGGAGGAAACGACAGCGTTTCGATCTTAGTGACCCTGCTTACTAATTTGTTATGTTTTCTGATCGCGCCCTTGTGGCTGTTGTTTTACTTTGGCAGCAGCGAGGGAGCCGAAGCAATTTCGATCAACGCGATGGTGGTTAAGTTGGGGACGTTAGTTGTGCTGCCGATGGCACTGGCGCAGATTACCCGAGTTCACAAACCTACGGCAACGTGGTCGACCGATCATAAAAAGTACTTTAGCATCGCTGCCCAATGTGGAATCCTTTCGATGGTCTTCATGGGAGCGATCAAAGTGGCTCCGGAGTTGATCGCAGCAGGTACGAACAAAGGCCTGATGCTCGTACTGGTCACCGTTGTCAGTGTACTTGTTGTGCATAGCAGCGTGTTCTGGGTAGGCCTGTGGACTGGTAAAGCTTTGCAATTGCCGCGGGAAGACTATATTGCGGTGGGATTTGCTGGAAGCCAGAAGACGTTGATGGTGGGGCTGTTGATTTGTATGGAACTAAAAGTATTGGTCATACCGATGGTGCTCTATCACGTCTGCCAGCTGTTTATCGATACAATTTTCGCAGACCACCTGGTGGAACAAACCAAAGCCGAAGATGAGGCCCACGTTGAGTCGCAGTCCGTTGAATCTCCTTAGCGATTCAGAGCATCCTGTAGCGTTGCTGAACGGATAACCGCATCCGGTCGATCTCCCAGGATGGGGCCATTTTTGTGTCTTAGAATAGCGCCAATGTGAGCACCATCCGATTCACCTTTTAAGGTGAAACCTGTTGGGTCCCAGCTGAATTCACAGTGCAACGACTCGTAGGGAATGTGCTCCTCTTTGATATCGCCCATCCATCTCAGCTGAAGTTTAGAAGCAAGTTCGGGCAGCCAGTTTCTGGCGATCATTCCTGCATGGCCGGTCATGACAGCCGACAGCCGTTTCCATTGATTGTTGTTGCAGACGGCTCGCTTTATGTCCAGGCTGGCTGTTCCCGTGATGGATTTGCCATCAGACGTTGGGAAGATGCTGCTGAGATCGATGTTCTCGATCTTTCCTTCTGCTGCGAAATCGACTTCGGATGTGAATTGTCCAGGAGCATACTTGCTGATTAATTGTCCGTTGAAGGTAGCATGTCTTCCAAGATCGACAGTTGTTGGCAAGGCGTCGGTTACGACTTGCAGTGGTAATGAATTGCCATTGGTTTGCAGTAAGATCGTCGTGGCGACAGGGTGCTGGTGCGTTCGAGAGATTTGTACTGCGAGTGGGGTCGGCTGGCTGCCCCAATTCACCGTCATTTGAGACGAGCTTGCATCGAGTTGGATGAGAGCCGCTATGGAGTTGAGTTCTTCAACCGGCAAGTCGTTTAGTAATGTGAGTCCGATCTTAATTTTAAACTGTTGCGTTTGCTTGATGGCAAGCACATGCTCATTCCACCAGTTAATCCACCCGACCGGACTGGTGTCGGAAATTTGTATTGTATGGATGTTGAGTCTGGTTTCCTCGTCTCCCTGCTCCACTTCGATGTGGTTAGCTCGACAGATCAGTCGACCGGATTCCTTGTCGGTAACCCGTACATCCTCTAGCGTGGTTTTGCCGGGGTGAAGAAAGTGGACATGGCCGATGTCAATATTACTGTGCGTGGCTGCACTGAGTTGCTCGATCCACTGCCCTCGCAGCCAGGCCTGGCCTAATTGCGTGTGACGCAGCATCAGCGTTCCCCCAATGATAAAAGAGGGAAGGAGGATACCTGCTGTAAATAGCAGGCGGTTAAGGATGCGTCGACTCTTGTTCTTCATATTGGGCAATCGGGAATGACTGGTACAATACGTACCTCATATGCGATGCCAAAGAATAGCAAAAACCACAATCTCAGGGCAAGCAGAGCCTGAACTTAGTTGTCTTGCTCACTTGTCGCTGCATCATCCAGGTTGACGTCCGGCGTCTGGTCAGCTGTCGCTATTCGTTTGCCGATTCCGGCAATGCCGGCTTTATAGCGTCCCCAGGCCAAACCCAGAAAAGCCCAGTTGATCACGACAACCAACGCCACACTGCCGATAGCACGACTCGCGTTTTCCCCTGCTCCGTAGGAGTGTAGTCCTACCGAACCGGTATCGGAGAGCAGCGGTAACCCAAAGTTTACTCCGACCCAGCTCATCATAATCATGGAGAAACCGGCGATCGTGCCAGCCACCATGCCAAAGTTGTTAAGCCAGCCGGCAAATCGGGCGTGCAGGAAGGCAAGGTAAATCAGAAGTGATATTAATGCCCAGACTTCTTTAGGGTCCCAACCCCAGAACCGTCCCCATGAGACGTCAGCCCAAAGCCCACCGAGGATAGTGCCTACGGCCAGTAATAACACGGCAACCTGAATAGAACGATAACAGTACTGAGCCAGCGACGAGCACTGTTCCGGTGGTCGGTATCTCCCCGTCGCGGCTCCACCGGCAGGTGGGCGATATTTTCCGAAGATGTAGTATCCTAGTGCAATATTGCCTAGTCCCAGAGCCAGACCGCCTGCCCCGTAGCTGGCAACAATTGTCAATACGTGGATAGTGAGCCAAAAATTTGATCGTAGTACAGGCTGCAACGGTGAAAAGTTTTCACTAACGATTTGAGCGTCTGCGGGCAGGCTGTTACTGAGCAATAGCACAAGCCCTCCGATTCCGGTCATAAACGTTCCGCCAATTCCAAAGAAGCGGCGTTTGTGCATTTCATTAAAGGCCATGCGGGCACTGGACTCGTCCGACCGACGATGGAAATAATCCTGAATAATTAATACCGGACTGATCAGCGAAGCCAGAATGAATCGGGGAATGATCCAAAGTGTTAATAGCAGGCAAATGATTCCGACTGCCCAGACGCCGACACGGTTGATACTTAGCCAGTCAGAAGGTAGCAATTCGAAGTAGGAACGCCCCCCGTCTCCATAAGGCTTCTGTGTCAGATAGTAAAAGAGCAGGCAAATCAGAGCCGCTCGTAAAACAGTGTTGATGTAGCCGGCTTTCGTCCAGATTGCCTCGGCAAATCGTCCCGTTTGTTTGTCTGTTAGGTTGCGGGCTTCATTGAAAAATGGAATGTCTTTCAGGAAGGGAGCCGCAGTCATTCGCCAGGAGTCTTTGATACCGTTAAGCGTGATCGGTGTAAGCAGGAACCAGGCCGCCAGCAGGGACACAATAAACGGAACGAAAATAATGGTCTCGTACATATTGGTCACCGGTGCCCAACCAGTAATCGTAACTCGCAGATAAAATCCATAGACGGTCCAGAGCAAGCCGATGATGAGTGTCGTGATGCCACTGTAAAAGGCGATCCGTTTCACCGAATCTGCGCCGAACGACAATGCAAATGCAATTAATGCCAGGAAACTAAAGACGGCCGTGTATTGAAACGGTTTACTGTCGTTGTACTTGATTTCAGCCTTTACTTTGTTGAATGCTGCACCGGTCGGATAGGCCGTGTACTGCATGACATCCGGGTCGGTATTGGTCGAGCTCAACGTGTTGCTGATAGCAGCGTCCCGGGCTGTCGTGGCTGACTCGCCAAGATCTTGTAAAGCTTCGAGTAATTTAGCTTCGACAGTATCAAAGGCATCACTGTTTCGAGAGGTGTAGGCGTCTGAAACTTCTTTCCAGATTCGACGTACTTGTTGGATTTCGGATTCATCAAAGGAGGCTAGGAGTCCGATTTTCATCGTGGCATCTTCCGATGGCAGAGCATCATGCAGTACAGCCTGCAGGCTTAGCCAGGGCTGCGAATTACGGCCTTCATCCCGGTTTTTGGCAAGCGTATAGGGATTGGCCGAAGGGATTACCAGCATGGTGTGTCGATTGGCATACAGCACTTCCTGTAACTGCAGCGAGAGCAAATACAGTTCATGGGCTTTGGTACTCATCTCCCGAAACTCGACCTGAAATTCATCAAGTTGAGCTTTGGATAGACCCAGCGGTGAATTTCGCAATTGTTCGAGTAAATTGGTGAAGTTAGAAACCAATTCGTTGGTGTAATAGCAATAGGCTCGGACATCACTTGCGATTTCGGCGACCGCCATTTTTTCCGGGGTCGTGATTTCCTTAATATATTCCTGATCCGGCAATGGGAATCCCAGGATCTTGGCAGATTTGATCTGCATCAATTCCGAATAAGCCAATGATTGATTGATACTTCGTGCGAGTAGTTGCCCCGGAGACGTGCCTCCCGGCTGCTCGGCTGCTTGCCCTCCAAATCGCTGTGCATGACCGTTGAGGCGATCAAAGAGACTTTGCTGTTCACCCTGCTTTACTTCATTGAGCAGGTCGACAATGTTGCGTACGATCGTGCAGAAATTTTTTCGATCTCCGGGCTCGGCAATGCGAATTTCGCCGGTTAAAGGAGCGTTGGCCTGCAGGGAAACTCCGCGGTAGGTATCGAGCCTTCCGAGGACCTTTTCAATGAGTTTGAACTCAGAAGAGTCAGCGTTGCTCTGATCGGCCAACCAGTTTTTCAGTGACTCAGATTCCTTTAATTCTGCCGGAGAGACATATTTAAATGTAAGGTCAGCGACCTGCACGCCAATGATTTCCCGTACATCATTATGAGCGGCATAGATAAAGGGGACCTTCTCCCAGCGTTCCGGTTCGGTCATCCAGCTGAGGACAATTTCCGTTGCCGTCCACTTTACTTCCGTTTCGGGAAAAAGGTGGGCGATGTCTTTGTTTTCTTCATAGCCTTGCGGGAAATAAAGCTGCATATCGAGTTTGATGTAGCCTTTGGTGGTGTTGCAAACCTGTTCAAGCATCTCTTTAGCGTAGGAGTCGAAGGGCTTTATCCGACCCTGATGGAAGACCGGGATTTCCCGAAATTCATCCAGAGTGATTTCATCTGCCTGAAGATTGCCAAGACAGAGAAGCATCGCAAGGAGACTGCTAAGGAATCCGGATTGTAGTTTTGAATAATGCATAGTTGTCATCAGGGGGTTATGAATTTTCAGAAGAGTCGGTATTGGAATTTGGCTCCGAAACAGGAGCGACTTTCTTCTTTCGGGGTTTAAAGAAGTAGGCTTTCATATAGAACATGATGGCGATTCCCAGACAAACAATCAAACATCCCATGTTGCGAATCGCACGCCCGGGGTCTCGGTTGACAGTTAAAACGGACAAATAGAGATCCTGTTGTTCGGAATCCGGAGCGATAACCCGGTCGAAAGTTGGATCTCCCGGTTTGAAGGGTCCGTTAAAACTTTCCTGAAAAAGGCGATAGCTATGTCCA
>CETM01058765.1_pt1 | contig 26672 bp, 8 predicted proteins | sample 361451 | NCBI WGS metagenome assembly CETM01 (sample SAMEA2622690, study PRJEB7988) | marine metagenome | isolation source: saline water (ENVO:00002010), including
ATCCCCAATCTTCATATAACCATAGTTAGTAGTACCAACACTTACATTTTCAAATGTAGAGAAATTAGAAGCTTCCGCAACAGATATATTTCCTGTATCTCCTACATTATATGCAGTGGATAATTTAGTCGGCAAAATATCAGATTCTACACCCGAAATTTCTACATTATTCTTAGTAAAGTACATTCCATGATTCTTGTGATTTACCTTAATATGTAAACCATCACTAACTGTATTAGTTTGAACGATTTGGACATCTCCACCAGCAGAATAATTTAATTCAGTTGCTACGCCTACTGCTGCACTATTCTTATAATAGAAGAGAGTATTTGCAGTACCCACTATAAAGTTACCTTGAACATTCTCTAAAAGAAGTTCATTTGTACTACCAATAGAAGTAATAGAGAATCTAGCATTTCTTCCAACAGAAGCAAGTCCCACAGTTGTAATACCAAGAACATCTCCTACTTTATATCCTGTACCTCCAATAGATACCGTTGCAGCAATTGCAACTCCATTAGAAATATAAAGATCAGCCGTTGCTCCTCTACCATTACCAGTAACACTATCAAGAACTACACCATTAAATTGGAATTGTCCATCCAATGGAGTATATCCAATACCTGCATTAATGATATTCAAACTAGTGAATGCAGCACCAGCCACCGCAGCAAGATTACCCGTTGCATTAGTTCCTTCTTGATAGAATGTATTACCCATCACATATCCATTATCTGAAAGAGTCGTTCCTAAACCAACTCTTAATTGTCTAGAATATATTTCTAATGGTTGTGGGGGAAGTTGAGGAATTTGATCATTTCCTTCTGTCAATTCTGGACTATAAACCTCAAAAGTTCCAGATTCAACAAATTCTGCCCTATAAAGAGTATATTTGAGATCTTCCCATTGACTTGGTTCCCATGTAGAAGCATTTTGAGATTTAAACATTGATCCCAAAGTAGGCTGATTAGCAATATAATTACCTGTTAATAAATCATTTTCCCCTACTCTAGAAATAAAAGCAGCATATTGAGCAGAATTAGATAACATTACTATCGCATATTCCTGATTACCTTCCAAATAAATTGGTGCTTCAAATTCAAAAGTAGTAGCTACGGAACCATCAGTAGAGACATTAACTTGGGATGGATCTAATGCTACTTCACTCAAAGGAATAATATTTGTAGTTGGTACACCAGCAAGCATAGTCCTGATAGAGAACACAACAGGAAGTTCATCAACTGATTTACTAGAGAAGAATATATCACATTTAGTTAAGAATATACCAGTTTCTTCATTAACCTTAAATGATTGTGCTAAAGGATCACAATCATTCCAACGGTTTTGTTGTCTGGAAGTACTAGTACGCGATGAAGATCCTAAACTCCTCCATTCACTGCCTATTACCCTGCTGTTCGAGCGTTGGTCGGAAATACTATGAGTGAGAATTCTTGCATTTCTAGTAGCAATAATAGTCTCTTGAATAGTTTCTAAGTATCCTATGGATGAGAAATCATCTTCGGAAGAAGAAGTTGCATTAGGTCCATTTTGAGGATCGCTACTAAATCGGAATACCTTTTCACCCACTGTAAATGAGGGATGATTTGGATTATTGGGATCGGGTATAAAGAAAGATCCGCCTACGAAACCACCCAAATCAGAAACCAATCTCATATTAACTATTTTTGCCTGAGCACCACTTGATCTTCCTGTAAGAACCATACCATTGGCAACCCACCCATAATATTGTCCTTGTGCTTGCTGTGCCAATGAGAAGGTATCTACATTTAATAATGTAGAAGTAGAAGAATATTGAGATTGAACTAATTGAGATGTGACGTATGGATTAGCACCAAAAGTTTTTGTAGGAATATTATATGCACCTTCTTTATGATTAGATTGTGCAACTCTGAATCTTATATTCGGAGTAGTTGTATTATTAGGACCTAATCCTGTTCCTTGTATAACACCCTCAACAGTTTCTCCCACCTGGAAAGTACCAGATGTCATTTCAATTTCTAAAAGCTTAGGTACACAATACTCTTCTACATCCACACCTTCAAAAAATGGATATAATCTGGTTAGAGGTTTATTCTGTTGAGAAACAAACTCAACATTACGAGATCTCATAAAGGGTATTACTTCCCTACTAACTAATCGGTCTCCTTCCGAACGTCTTTGAGAGAAATCTTGAACAATCTGTTGTCGTGTACCACTCCTTCGAGATCTTGTTGTTTGAACAATTTCCTGTCTTCGAGAGCGATGGGTAGTAGTGGTAGTTCTGGTTACAGCAAAATCTCCTTCCTGGCTTGTATTACTGCTAGTACTACTACTACTTCTTACTCCACCAACCCAATTCCTTTCAGTTCCAGTCCAGAAGGTATTCCATGAACCCCATACATTAGGACCAAATCCATTTTGACTCCATCCTTGATTTCTAACAAGATTAGCAAATGTAGAAGCAAAGTTTCCTTCTTCGATAAGAATCCGAGCTTCTAACCTTCTAGTATTAATCCAAGTATCCGATTCAGGAGTTAATTCAACAATACCATTCCAATAAGCAACAATAAAAGGTGTTATAGATTCTGTTCTAGATCCAAATACTTGTTTTAAGTATTCAGTCTCCGAATAATCTAATGTAATCATCTGTGAAGGATGCTTACGTATATTAATACCCTCAATAGTACTAAATTGAGTATCTTCCGCACTATCTACATTAACAACAGGACCGAATTGTAAATCAACTGAACTGGTATAATGCTCTGGTCTAAGTTCTTTATTGTTTCTATCAATACTATTCTTAACGGGGATAGCAGTATCTTGAGACTGGAAAGATTCAAAATTATCAACAAAGAATCCCGATTTAAATCTATCCAATCCATCAGAATCAGGAACAAAGAAACTAGAAGTACTAACTTCAAGTAAAGATAAAGCAGTATAATATTCTAGATTCTGAATTCTCGTCTCTAATCTTTGGATATCCTTCATGCGATATCTCTTATATTCAAAGAAATTAATTACCGCATCACTAACATTATAAAGATATGGAGGAAGTTGAGCACTAGCTACTTCTATAGCATCATCAATGGGTAGAGGTCTTTCAGGTTGTTCAGCTGGTGTTCCATAAATGACTTGGAAATTTCCGTCCTTAGTTAAGAATATTCTATCAATTCTACCTAAGTAGAAGGTAAAATCGAGAACAATAGATTCATCAGAAGCTAACATATTAGCTGCTGAATTACCATCTCCATCAAAAGATCTTCCAGCAAAAGTAAGAGGTGAATTTCCACCAGAAGTTACGGTATAATCCGACACTCTGGGTCTAATATCAATTATATCACTATTTCTAACTCCATTAACAGAGGGAATCTGTGTTCCATAATTAAATGTATTATAGGAATCTACGGTAGTAATATCTCCGGTATCCGTAGAATCGTAATGAGCACTTTCAAAATAAATCTTTATTTTCTTAGAGGGAGGTTCTGCATTATTATTTCTAACAACAGATCCATAATTATAAATTGTAAGTTCTTGACCATTATCAAATGTATAATTTCCAGTTATATTAAAACTACTATTATTTAATGTAGTAATTACCGCTTGAATATTAGATTCTTGAGATATAATAGTTTCACCTTCTTTGAATTCATTAGCATTCTTATAGATGAAAGTAAGAGTATCGGCATCTGATTTTTCTGCAACTATAGCAATACTATTACTGGTTTGACCAATAATTTGTTCTCCTACAATATATTCACTGGTAGTTGTGGTTGCACTATTAATGGAGGAGAGATCCATTGTTGGTGCAGAAGGGGTTCCCTCAGTTTCAGTAGTTTCAAAAATACCATGAAGACCAATAATATCAGGAGTACGTAATGAAATAGTATCATCTTCGACTCTGGTTCCATAGGGGAAGTCACCATACTCCAAACCATTCTGAGTGGTAGTAGTTCCAATACCCGATCCCACTAGATTTGATTTGTCAACAACGATAGAATTGACACGCTTTCTAATCTTAGTTTTGGAAGTAGGCTTTAATTTCTTTAAAGTAGTAACAATCTGTACATTCCCACTATCTGTTTCAGTAGGAAGACCAATGATATCCAAAGTAGTCATTCCATTACCAAATACAAAATTAGTAGAGTTTATCTCCTCTGTAATTCCATCTGATCTAATAACCGCATATCTTTCTTCATCAAAGGGTAAGAAAGTTTTATTCTCCCCAGATACTAATTGATTTGCTACTCTATTAGCAGCAATTGTTTCATCAGAATAAACATTTCTTATAGTAAGAGAAGCATCGGTAAGATCAACATTAGAAACATTTTCCCTAGGAAGAACTGTATAAAGAGTATTATCCAGAGAATCTTGTAAATTGGTTCTTACCACTCTAAAATCATTTGCAGTAAATGGTGAAAGAGGTAATTTACCATCCACAATATTAGTAACAGTGGTGACACCTGTTATAGTAATTTCACTAGTTCCTACACTAACAACCCTTCCCATAACAGGATCACCTATGAGGTTTACACTCATATCCCCATATTCTACCAAATCATTTATTCTAATAACATCACCAGTACCGGGGAATAATGTATTAGGACTTCTAACCGTACTAATATAATTTGCACCTTTACCAGGACTAATAGTAGCTATTCCAATATTAAAGGAAGTAGATTGTACAGTATTAGCAGTAAAAGTATTAATTCCACTTATACCATTATTGGTTGCATATACCGACTTAACATTGGAAATCCCATATTCTGTAACTGCTATTGCAACTCTTCCATTCTGAATTCCATTAAAACTAAGAGATTCATTTTTAACAAAATTACCCGTAGTTTGAGTAACTGTTAATGCAGTTCCAGCAGAAACAGCATATCTTAAAAAACCAGTTGCCCCACTATTTTTTCCTTTAACAAAAGTTCCAGCACTCCAGGTATCAGTAGAACTAGGAGCTTGATTAATAGCAAGATCAGTTACAGTCTGCACATCATAAAGAGAAATATCCCATTGATTTACAGCATCATTCGTAGTCTTTTCATAAGTACCTGATTCCAGAGAAATGTCATAAACTCGTGCCTGACCAATCTCTTTTCCTGCTATAGTAGTAGAAGTAACACCTAGTCTTTGATCTCTTAAACTTAAAACATAAGTATTTCCAATTCCAATAGTAGGATGACCATAAACAGAATTTAATCTTAATGTGGGACCAGTATTATATTCAAGTCCTTGATCTTGTAAAGTTTTAGTTGTTCTTGGTTTATCTGCATCAAGATATTCTGGAGAAATAGTTTCAATTTCATATCCTTTAACAAATGCTTTTCCTGGTGATACAAGATAAAGACCTAAATCATCAGATGGAGTAGCTCCTCCATATGTAAATTGACCCTCTTGAAAAATTCCTTGATTTCCAACATTATTATTCAAAGAATTGACAAATCTAACATCAAAAGGTTTTACATAGTAATCACCAGACTCGGCATAAGTACGACGAGCTAACTCATCTGCTATAATACTATACTCAGTCGTATTCTTTTTAGTTCTTAATTCACCTGTATTAACCGTTGCTAATTCTACAAAACTTTCATCATCAAAATCATCCAATTCTTTTTTAAATAAAGAAAGAGTAATTTTAAGTCTATCAGCACCTGGTGCAGCATAGTTATTGAATCCTTGTGAATTATCATTTAAAGTCTCATCTAAGTCGGGTGTGATTATTTCTTCTAAAATATTAAATCCAACCCTATAAGAAGATGTGTTACTATATTGATCTAATATAAGAGTTTCTGATTCTACGGCACAAAAATTACCTCTTACGAAATAAATTCCATTCTCTACATGAAATGCCGATCCTGTTGCAGCAGCATTTTGTGATAAAGTAGCAGCAAAAGGACTTCCAATGGAAATAGAAGTATTTCCTAATAATCCAGATGTAATGGTAACATTAGAAGTTAAAGATTCCGCATCAGAAAAAGTTTCCGTAGAATTATTAGTAGTACTAGATCCCAAATAATTAATATAAAGAGTCAGATTTCCGTTTTCCGAATCTTCTGGTAATAATATTTTATTAACTGTTGCTGTAACTCCTGATGTTTGTCCCGTGATAGTGGCACCGATTAACTGATCTGCATAAGCCGATACCGGTACTCCTTGAAAATTATTATTTAATTGAATGCACTTATATTCTTTTGTATATGAAGTATTTCCAGGAATTACCTTACTACCTTCTTTAAAGAAATGCTGCCCAAATTTCTCAATCTGATTCTGCAGCATCGACTGCAAACCAGTTAGTTCTCTCGCCTGTACAGGATAACCAGGTTTAAATAATATGCGATAATAATCGTTATCCGCATCAAAGTCGTCAAAATATGGCGATACGTTTAGATTTGTTAGCTGCGACATAATTTTTTAGAATTGCAAGATAACTTTGATATCTTCTTTTTGGGTAGATGAACGAGTAATAGATGGTCTATTATCCACATAAATTATATTTCCTGAATATTTTTTAACTTCAGGGTTTCCAATGCCGTCAGTAAATTCTTGACCCAAGTAGTATGTTTTATTATTTATTACGGTAGAGAGACCACTAAATGCAGTATCGATACCCAAATCCGATCCCGTAGAAGGAGTAATAGTTAAACTTCCCCCACTCCCCGGATCACCAGTAAAAGCATTAAGTTTAAATCCATACTGTGGTTGAGTAACTCCTATTCCTGCTGTAGTAAATCCCGCAAGATCTCTATCTTGCCAATACTTAAGAACACCAGTTGTTTGATTGTAATTAACCACTCTTGCCACAGCAGTACTACCAGTAGCAATAGTTTGTGTAAAATAAGAGTCAGCAACGAAAGTAGCACTACTATAACCAGCACCTGCTAATCTTAATGCTCCTGTTGCTGTAGCTTTATCCAAACTTAGTAAAGATGTACTATCAAATGATTGAGGATTGCATACTACACCGACCCTAGCAATTTGATTATCTGTAATGAAATCAGGATTTTCATTATCATTTTCAATTCTAGAATAAAGAAGTACATTATATGCACCTAATTCACGGTAAATATTTGCTCCATGTCCACCCGGTGGAGAAATAATAACATTAAATTCAGGACGAGTAGTTCCTGTTGGAACACCACCAGCAAGTAAATCCAAACTACCAAAGGTATACCCCGATCCTTGATTAGAAACAGTGACATTCTTTACTTGTGATGCCGCATCCATAACTATAGTACATTCTGCCCCTGAACCATTTCCTTTAATAGGAACTTTCGTATAAGTAGCATTTGCTGTACCTAAACCAACACCAGCATCAGTTACAGTAACAATTTTAATTGAACCATCTACTGCATTATCCCTCACAGCCGCATTATCCCCACTAGTTTCCCAATCAGCAGGAACAGGAATATAATCAGTTGATTCAAATTTGATAATATCACTGGGTTTAATGGTATAAAGATATTTCCATATATAACCATCTCCACTACTACCTGCACTACGAGGTTCTAAATCAGTAAATGTGGGTTCATCTAATGATGGCCTTCCATTTGGATTATCCGGATCTATCCCATTCTGAAGACATTCATAAACTCTATAATCACTGTTTATAACAAAATAATTAGCAGAATATAAGTTAGTTGCTCCGGATACCTTTGCAGTGTTTGTTCTACTATAATCACTCCGATACATGTCATAGGTAGTGCCTGATGTCCATACTCTTCTAGGCACTACTTGTCTTACATCAGAAGAAGTAATCTTCTTCAGAGCAATCATATTATCCCAATAAGAATCTTCTTGTTCAAAACTATCCTTAGGGGAAGGAGGATCAGTATCCCAATCAGATTCATAATCAGTGGGATTAGGTAACCCTATGAAAGAATAATATGCATTATCAGTGGTTGTTACACCAGCAACAAAATTCTTTGCATTTAATATTCTAATCTGATCGGTTATAATGGCAGCCATTTTGATAGCATTATTTTTTTAGTTATTTATTAAGAAAAAGATACTAATGTTCCTGATATCCCTTATATCTAAGAGGATTAAACCTTTCTACGATAAGAGATGTAGTAATACCAGTGATTCCACTTTGTGTGTATGCAGTATAAGAATTTAATCCTGCTCTTGAAGTAAGATCTATTCTTCCCCAACTATAGGTTCCCATATAGTCAGAAGTTGATATTCCAGATGTAGTACTTAATCCATGAGGACCATTACCATCAACTTTTACAAAGACTCGTCGAATAGTAGTTGTTCCACCACCAATTACTTTATCAATCTCCTCAGTACTATTTACTTGATAAACATTATCTACAAATGATGTTCCTATTCCAACTGTATTGTCATCTACATCAAGTGAAGTAATAGAAGTAGATCCTGTACCCATATTGGAGTTACTGACCACAAAGTAATCATCAGTTCCTATTCCACTTACAGTAACTGCAGTTCCTGTAAGATTACCATCCCTCATGAATGAGTCGAATGGAATAAAGAGATCAAATATTAATTGAGTTCCCGAAGCAATAGTGGTAGTTCCGAAACCAACAATATTTCCCTGATCACCTGAGTATGTGCCTACTGGGTTATCTTCATCAGTTAATACAGGATGACTAATAAGAACAGAAGGAACATCAGTCCAAGTATATCCAACACCAGGATTAGTAATAGCAACCCCAGTTACTGTTCCCACACCACTTATAGTTACACTTCCCATTGCTTGAGTAGTTGTACCAACTCCTACTGTAGAAGCAATACTTACAACCGCAGTGCTATATCCAACACCACCCTCCGTAATATCAATAGAAGAAATTGTACCAGCAGCAGAAACAATAGCAGTTCCAGCAGCACCTGTGAGAGTTTCCTGTTTGATAAATTTCACTTTATCTTGGAAAGATAATTGAGTCTTATCTTCTTTCTCATTATAAGTATCAAATAATGGTCGTAAAGAGTCAACATAGATTGTAGTAGATCCAATACCGACTGTTTTAGTGATATATGCAAATGGATGAATTTGAGGTTCATAATGTTCTCTATCTTTACCAATAGGTATTTCATTAATAATCTTATCCTCAGTCTGTCTACACCATTTAACAGGTCTTTCTAAAGATTCATCTGCAGTGTTACCGGGGCCATAATATGGATTGGTACTAACAACATCAGTAGAATCTACCTGCATAACAGTTCTTGGATCTTCTACCAAATACTCAAATTGATCAGGTAAACGTCCAATAGTTAGGGTATCACCTTTTTTAACAGTTTCAATAATTTCTCTATCAACTACATCAGCAGCTCCACTTCCCTTATAGAAGATTACCTTAGATGTATCATCTTTCTTAGGTGCTTCTGTGAAAGTAACTATACTACCACCATCAAATTTATATCCCTTACCAGGAACTTGAAGGATATCATTAATCCAAATAAGAAGAACATCTTGAACATTAATTTGAGATCCTTTACGTGAACGGATTGAAATTAAATCTCCCCCATTTTCAGTTAATTGGAAAGTAGTAGTGTCACCATCAAAATCATCATCCCAGTTATCCAGTACCTGAAGAAGTCCAATAGACCATCCAGTAAATTCATCATTGAAGGTTTCAGTTATTTCAACAAGGAATTCACTATAAGAAGAAGTAGTTGGAATACCCGTTGTTCCCCCAATAGGAACGGTAAGGAATTCCCCATTTCCATAACCATATCCTGTTTCATCAACTCTAAAATTAATAATACTAGATCCTTGCCCTACAACTACATCAATAGTAGCAGCAGTTCCTATTCCACTATAACCAGAAGCATATTGTAAAGGTATATTAGAATAGGAAGTAGGATCATCAAATACAACTTCTAATGAACGTTGCAAAGATCCTCCTCGCGCATAGAAGTGTTCTAGAGTAGATACACCAGTATTAACTTCAAATGTCTTATTATCTAATACTCTTAGAACAGTAGTTCCACCTGAAGCAGGATCAGTCTTACTTGCTGAGAAGTTATTTGCTCTTGGAGCCATGATTGCTCCTTGTACCGATCCTAAACCAACATAGAAAGTAGGTACAGTAGATGGACCAACATTAACCTCAAATTCAGTGGTGCTATTAACAGCAGTAACATCTACTCCACTATAAGTTGGATCTGGTTTTCTAGGATATCTGTGAGTGGTAATTCCACCATCCTTAGCACATGTAAATTTAAGAGATTCAGTAGCAATCTTAATGCTGCTTCCCTTACGTAAAGTATGATCGCCAATAGTCATTGTCATAATACCAGTGGCAGGGAAGTAATCTGCTGCGGTTACGTCATATTTGACTATAGTAGATACACCAACATTTAAAGTAATGGTATTAGAACTTACAGTAGTAATTCCTAAGCAAGTACTAAATCCCGGATCACTATATCGTGGATAAGTATGCAAAGTAGCATAATCATCCATGGAGCATCTAAATGTTAAACTATCCTGTTCAATCTTAACCGATTCACCCATCTTATGAAGTCCACCAGCAGAAGCAGATACAAAAGTATGAACCCCAGTGTAAGAAGAAGGAATAGTGTCTAACACTTGAACTTCAAATGAAGTACTACCTATACCAGAAATAGATCTCCATTTTCCACTAAATGGATCGGTAGTACTTCCTGAACCAGATCTTGGATATGTCTTATTAGCAGTATGCCCATCTAATGCACAAGTAAAGGTCAATGAATCATTATCAAACCGAACCTTATCTCCACTAGAGAATGAATTTGCCGTTCCAACGAAAACAGTCATAATACCTGATACAGGATTATACTGAGCAGCAGTTACGGTATGAGTACTGGGTCCCGTAAGACTATGATTACCAATAGTTAAAGCAAGTTCTCCAGTAGATGCAGTGTAACTAGCATCAGAAACATTATAGTAAGATAATGGTGAAGATCCAACATTAACGGTAATAGTTGTATCACCTACACCAGTAATTGCGGTAACTCCCATTCCCGTAATAGGATCACTAGAACGAGGATAAGCATGAGCACTTGTATTTCCATCTAAGGAACATGTAAAGACTATTGCATTGGTTGAGAATCCTACAGTATCATCCGTTGTGTACGTATGACCTGCTCCAACCGTTAATACTAACTCGCCAGTTGATGCATCATAAGAAGCCGCAGTAGGAGTGGTAGTACCTATTCCTGTCACTGTAACTCCACCACCCACAGCACTTACAAAAGTATGAGTGTAATTACCACCAGTAACTACCGCACTACTTGCTGCACTTACAAATTGATGTGTATAATCTCCACCAGTTATAACAGCACTAGTTCCTATACCAACAAAAGTATGTGCAAATTGATCAGCAGGACCACCATATCCTACATTAACACTAATCTTATCATCATGTAGAGTAATGCCATTAGGAGTGGAACCCACGAAGGTATGAATTCCTACATTAGTAGAAGGTGCTACACTTAAAACTTGAATTCTAAAAGTATTGGTAGTCTTATTAGAAATTGTTACCCACTGTCCAGCAATAGGATCACTTGGTCTAGGATAACTATGAGCAGTCTTTCCACCATCCTTCTCACAAATAAATTGAATAGAATTATTCTCTAATAGAACTTTATCACCATTACTCAATCCATGAGAAGGAACAGTAACAGTCATAATACCTGTTACAGGATTATATGCAGCATTAGTAACAGTCTTAAGAGTTCCATTCTTTATAACTTCAACTGCAGTATCGTATGCTAAGTCTTGACCTCGTGGATAATAATGAGTGGATTCTCCATTATCTAAACCACAAGTAAATGCAAGTCCAGTAAAGATAACACGACTTGTTTTACCTGTAGTATTATAACCATGAGCAGCAGCAGTTGTAACCGTCATAATACCAGTTACCGTGTCATATCCCACATTAGTAATACCCAAACGTGGAGAATAAGAACAAGTAAATGCAATTCCAGAAAGATCTATCTCATCTCCTAGAGATAATTCATGTGGAAGATGGGTAGTAACAGTTGTAAGTCCTTGAGCAGTACTATAACCGACATGTGCAATACTCTTCGCTTTACCAAATACATGAGGATTAGTTACAGCAACACCGGTAATATAACCATCGACAATAGATGCAGTACCGATTGAAACAATATTCGCACCTGTTAAACTTTCTGTCTTAATAGCAACATTAACTGTTTGAATACCGGACCTATATCCAGACCCTGTATATCCAAGACTAATAGAACTTACAGTACCAGCAGTAGAAACAATTGCTGTTCCACCCGCTGCCACTAATGGTTGATAACCAAATCCTTCACTAGAACCAACACTAACAATAACTCCACCCATTGGAAGATTTGAACCACCAGGATCAGAAGCAATAGAAGTTGCAGTTCCTGTAAAGGTGATAGAAGAAATACCAGAACTTTCTGCAATGGTATACTGATAAGTACTGCCATTTGCTTGGAAAATATCATTGACAAGAATAATAGAATCAGTTTGAATACCTGAAACATTCTCATTATTTGATTTTAATGTAAATGTATCATTAATTCCATTAAATTGATTAGAAAGACTATCAAAAATTAAATTTTCTGAATAAGATTCATTACTACTATTAGTTTCCCCAGAACGCATAAAGGTTCTTCCTTGGAAATGAGATCCAGTGGAAATTCCAACCCAATCTCTATCATCAGGTGGATTAGTAGTACTACTTATAGGAACGTTTCCATAAGGTGCTTCAGTGAACGTTAGAAGATTATTAACAATATTATAGTTACCAATAACCTTAGTTACTAAAGAATCTGTTCCATGACCTGCCAGGGTCGTTCCTAACCATTCCCTACGCAGTCTAATAAAGTTGGTACTACCAATACCAACTCCTTCAATCTTCATGATCTCATCATCAATTTTAATAAGATCCGCACCAAAGAATGAAGTTATTCCACTAAACTCAGCAATATTTTGCACACCTAAAAGTTCGTTGGAAAGAGTGGTGGTAACAGCAGTAGAAACAACAGGCGACTGAATAATATTATCCAGTGCCATCAATACCTTTTGATTCTGCTTCTGAGAAATAAATCTGTGAGAAGTACCAATACCAACACTGGTAATATCTACTGTCTCCGGTACAACCTTTAATGCTTTTTCTGCTGTTTCAGCAAACTTAATAGTATCATCATTAACTTTAACAACAAATACTTCTGATGGTAAGAAGGTCGTCGTTCCTACTCCCACGAAGCCGTCAGTAGATGCAATTCCAATACCAGAATTAGAAGTCCCTACATGATTATAAGTAATTTTCTCACCAGTAACCCAGAAATGATTCGGAATCGTAACACTATTATCATCAGCACTTACAATAGCACTATCATTTGCTAAGAAATATCTTTCAAAGATATTATAATTCTGATGAGTTAAATTAAAGGATCTCTTAATATCTCTTTCTGTACCAGTATAAGTTTCAAATCCACTCTCAATAGTTGCATTAGTAAAGTCTATTTCATCCTTAGATGCAAGAACATTCTTTAATGCATTCATGTAAGTCTTAACTTCTACCGCAATACTGGCATTAGGTTGGAAGTATAAAGAAACGGTTCCTAAACCACTAATACTACTACTAAAAATACCTAGATCCGAATGACTATTAATAGTTGCATATTCAGTATCATAAGTTTGAACAGTAACAGAAGGATCTTCAATGTAATTATCAACAACAATAATTTCCGATGTTTGATAATGATTATTAGTTGTATCAGTTACTTGAACTAAGAAATGTGCTCCATTATAATCATTTGAATACTCAGCAACTGGTACTGCTATAGGAGTTCCAGAAGCAGCAATATCTTTTGTTCTTGCCTCTATTAAAGCATGGTTCATTTGAATAGTACCAATACCAGAAGAGGTCTGTGCTATGGCGACGTAGATGGTATTAACGACACAAGTTGTACCAATACCAGCATTAGGAACAAAATCAACCTTTAAATCCGTTCCATCAATATAAGGATAATAGGTTCCGAATCCAGCTCCCGAATATCCACCAGGAGTTGTTATTAATTCACCATAATCTAAAAGGTGGACATTCGATCCATCATGAAGAATATTAACTTCATCAAATTGCCATTCCGTACTATTAATAGTTCCATCACCACTGGCATCGGGTGTAATTTCAACTAAGATCTTGGCAGAACGATAAGTACTTGCAATGCCCACAATTGTAGTTGTAGTTGCACTTGGAACCTTAGTGCTAGAAGATTGAATTATTGCAACATCACTTAAAGCAGTAGTTCCTATTCCTAGGAAATTATCATTCAAATTATAAGATAAGCATGTAATATCATAATCATTAACACTAAACTTGTTAGGGTACCATTGTAATTGTCCTAAATCACCAGTAATGGCAAAATCAAAGGAACCTTGATCATATTCCGTTTCAACTCTTCCATACTGGTTAATATATCCGAAGGCACCATCATGTAGAAGATCAACAATCATTAATTGTCTTTCTTGGGTATATCTTTGATCTACGACATAAGTAATATATTTCTGTGCTCTTACATCTGCTAATTTAAAGGTATCTACTACACTAAACTTAGTTGCTCGTGGACTACTATTAAAAGTCCCACTCATATCATCAATAGAGAGAACTCTATTACCAACAGACTCCTGATAATCCATCAGAATTCTATTTGAAAATATTATTTCATCAGAAACAATAGTAGGAAGATTTAAAGAATTCTCAGTAACTAAATCAAAGTCTTCAACACAATTTAAATCACCAAATCCTATTAAGTCAGTTACCACCTCAAGAGATGTTGTTCCAGTAGTTAATCCCACTACCATTGAACTATTTTCATTAGTAGTCTCCATCTGATAATCGGAGAACTTCTTAAATCCAGCAGTATGATTGATGGAACTTACTACATCATCCCATTTCTCTTCTGCTACTCTGGATCTTAATGCATAAGAGAAATTCTGATAGTAGAAACTATCCTGAACTCTTTGCATGTTATAATTAAGAACTCCTGAATCCGTCTCCCATCCATGAAGTACCTTAGATGATGCATCCAAAGTAATAGTAGAATCAAAGGATCTTATAGAAGTAGCAGTTCCTTGTGTAGTAGATGATTCTCCCCGAATAACTTCACCAACTTTAAAATCATCTGCAGAGGATATCTTTAATATTTCATTATTAAAGTCCCATTGCTCTACTGTACCAGAAGCAGACTCAGAAGTAACAGTTTCTCCTTCTAAGTATTCCTGAGTAGTTAATTGAATATCAAATACAGGGAAGTATTTTTCTGGAATGATGCGACCCGAAGAATTAGCAGCATCAAATGTACCAATATCCACTCCTTCATCAATTAAGGATGCCATACTATAGGTGATAGTGGCACCAACACCACCAATGTTCTTGTCGAGCGAAGTAACGGTGAAAAGAGTGTGATTATAATCTGCAGAATTAAAATTCTTTCCAGTAGATCCTACACCAACACTAATACCCTCTATAAGGAATTTGTCATTTACTTCAAGTGGGAACACATTTTCTGTACTGAATCCTACCCCTAACTTAACAAATGCATCTCTCGTAATGGTATTAAATCCAACTGTACTAATACCAACACCATTACTATTCTCTACGGGAATAATAGTTGGAGCATATGCTCTACTTAATCCTGTGGGATTTCTGTAAATAGTAACTTGCTGATCTCCTAATTTATAACGAATATCTACATTAGAAACTTGCTTCTTAGTCTTTCCATCAAATACCAGAAGTTTTGGTGGTGCTTGATATCCTCTACCCTGAGATGTTATTCCAATCGACTGGAAGGCAGCAAGATGATCTATATCAATGATTTGAGGAAGTAATATACTAGGATTTAAAGTAGTATCAGAAGGGAAATTATATCCAATATTATTAATCTCAGTTCTCTTAATAGTACCAACAGAAGTACTCGAAGGTTCAACAACTGCAGTTGATCCTACAACAGAAGTAATAGTAGAAATACCAGGAATAGAATAATAATTTGATCCTTTATTAAGTATATCAAACTTCTTAATGGGTCCAAATGCACTAGTAGAAGTAGTGTCATATACTACATTAGAAATAGTAGATGCATAGGAAGGTTGCTCAGGTAATTTAGTAAGAGTATAAGTAAAATCAGTTGTGGAAGTAGTTGTAATAACATGTTCGCCATTATAAAGTGAAGATGTGGTTATAATCTCATTTCCTGCACTTACGCCCTTATCAACTACTATTTCTTTCTTAACATTAGGAAGATCACTTTCATAGATATAATCCAACCTATAATACAAAAGTGGAGTGTGTTTATTAATAGTCAAATTAACCTTAGCACCAACCGATCCTACGGTTCCTATTCTATCCACAGCAAAGTTTGGATCTGCTGCCGACTTATACCATAAATTAGTAAAGTTCTGATCGGTATAGAAATTAAGTTCAAATGCAGGATAGGTTGTACCTTGAATAGTATAAGATAATGAAGAATCCGATAAATCGAAAGAAGCTGTCGAATCCTTATAGAATTTAAGTTGTGGATTTATGGGATTAATATTTCCGCTTGCTGTACTTGCAACTCCAACAATAGATGGTTTAGATAAGGTTGAATTATAATGAGTATCTGATAACTTAAAGTTATTCTCATCAGTCCTTACAATATAATATATTCCATCATTTTGTAATCCTTCTATAATAGAAGTATCCGCAGTATAAAGAACTTTTTGTCCTGTTACAAATCCATGATTAGTTATTGTAAATGTATCAGTAGAAGTATTAACACCTGAGGCAATAAATGATTTAGGATTAACTAATAATCTTCTACTATAATCATTATACTTTAAGGTAATATCAGTCGTGACACCGGGATTTACATCAACAGTTACCTTATCATTATTTGTTAAACCATGGGTAGACCCCCCAGAAACAGTTACAAGGTGCCTTTCTAACTCAGCAGTAATTGGGTCATAATTAGTCTTAAGACTATGATATACGCCCGTTCCGAGACCTGTAAAGAAGAACGTACTTGAAGCAGTAGTAGCAATTCCAACCCATGTACCGGTTGTACCCATTCCCACAGTAACACTTGATAATCCGATTAAGGTATCATTAATTTTAGCAACATAAAGAGTGTCGCCATCAGACAATGTAGATATTCCACTAGGATAAGAAGCTTCTTGACGCAACACTACTAATCCACTTCCACCATTCGGAGAATAAGTAAGTTCATCGTTAGTTTTTAAATTATGACCAGGAATATAAAGAGTTTTGGTAGGAACAAAGATCTCACTAATACCAGTTCCTGGATTAGAGAGTGAAATAGTAGTTCCGATACCAACAGCAGCAGTTGTACCTAATCCAACTGTTTCCGAAGGATTGAAATAGATTTGGGTATTTCTGTTAGAATTATAAGTGGTATTAAATCCCGCATTAATGGTTAAACGACGTTGATCTTGATAAAGAATTGAAGTAACAGTATGAGCAGCACCTATTGTTCCATCAACTGCTCTTAAAACTCTTATCCTATCAAATTGTGGTTGTACATTAAGAACTTTTACCCTTTCAGCACCAATTTTTAAAATATCATTAGGTTCAATAGCAGGGTAAGACAAATCACCGGTTACATTAAAGAATGTTACAAATCCTGTCGTAGCAGTAGCGGCAATTCCTGTACTATCATCGGTTCCAATACCGGTTACAGTAAATCTATTTGTAGCAACACCTATATTATAGACTCCCCCAATCTTAGAAGATGTAGTTGAAAGTCCACTAACATTAACAATATCAACATTTTTAAAGTTATGAGGATTTTGTGATCTTAAAATATACTCTCCTTTAATATTACCAGGATAAATCTCAACATTACTAATAATACTAGATCCAACACTTATAGTCTCAACATCCTTACCACCAATAACAGAAACCTTTGCAGCAGCTCCATATCCTTGTGTATCTGTATTATCAAATACCGCAGCATCTCCCACCTGATAGAGAACTCCACCAGTTAGAATTCCTACCTTTTCAATTACACCAGGAGTTACAGATTTAATATCAATAGTTTGAGATAACTTATCAGGAATATAAAAATATTCATATTCCACATCACCTTCTATCAAATTATAAGGGGCAGTATTTCTATTCCATACAGAATTATCTAAATTAACATTATTTTGATTAGATTTATGACTAAAATTAAATTCATTTGGAATAGAACCATAATTAGCACCTATTAAGTATGGGAAAATAGGTCTCTTATATCCATCAAATACTCCACCAGAATCCGCTGATCCATTATTAATAGTAGTAAAATATGCATAAGTTCCTTGTGGGAATTCAGGAGTTATACAGAATCTTCCATTATTTTCATCAAGAACCGTAGGATCTTCTACCTCTTTATAAACATAATCTTCCACAAAAAATCCTTGAGGATATAATGAAGTAGGTGGTCTTTGATCAGGAGAATTAAGACTATAACCACTCTTCATTTGTGCAACTACACCACCCGATCTCTTGACATAACCATAAGGACCATATATGGGATTGCCATCATATGCCCATCCTAAAATAGGAGAATGTTGATCTGATTCTATTTCTTTTCCACCAACTATTTGTAGATCTTTATCTCCATATAAAGTAATTCCTCCTTGATCCGTAGCATATACAGACTCTCTCAGTTTTCTAGGTGCATATAAAGCAGAATACTGCAATCCTTTATCAACATTAAATTCTTCTGGAATATATCCATCATCAGCAGTAAAATTAGCAAGATGTCTTTCAAATAAATTAATTGTCCAAGTTTGAACATCAGGATCAAACTCAACTCCACTCCCAGGAAATTCTATTTCAATACTAGTAGTCGAAGGAGAATAACCATTACCACCATGAATTACATTTACATCGGAAATCTTATTATCCACCATAACTGGTGTAATAACAGCTCCTATACCATCTCCATTAATAGTTAAAGTAGGAGGACTATTATATCCCTCTCCTTGTTTTAAAACTACTACTTCAGTAATAACCCCATTAGCTATAATTGGAGATAATTGAGCATCTTGTCCTGATCCTAATCTAACCTGAGGTTCTCTATTAAAATTAATAATTTCCGAATTTCCATATCCCACTCCATTACTCATTAAATGAACAGAAGTTATTTCTCCTCGAAATATGGGTTGTATCTCACATTCAAATGTTTCTGTACCTGTAGATGCTATACCTACATTACCAATTACTTGTACGGAGATATCTGGATAATTAAATGTCTGTGTCCCTACACCCACCGAAGTTAAATCAATATATTGTTGGGATTCATAGTAAAAATTGTTATTAGTAGTTCCTACACCAACTGCAGATAATTTAAAATTATTATCGTCTATAGCAGTTACATAATATTCAGTATCAACAGTAAGACCTCCAATAACAGTATCAGTAGTCTCTACATAATTGATAACTTCTCCTGATTTATAATCATGATTATCAATAACAATTTGATTTAATGAAGTATTAATTCCTGTTGCACTTTTAACAGTTCTTTTCTTATTTTCATATCCCGAACCAGAACTAATAACATTAATACCTTCTACAATTGATTTTTTATCATAAGAATTGATATATTGTTTTCCAATACCATGAGAAGTCAAAGAAATGGTATTAATACCAATTAGAGCATCTCCCTGATTAGCATGTAATTTAACACTAGTTAATCCAACTAAAGAAACATAATAAACAGAGGATGTAGTAATTCCACCAATAGGTTGCTGATTATTAGTATCATAAACCACTCTTTCACCAGAACTAAATTTATGATAAGTACCAAAACCAATAGTATCTAAATTTAAGTTAACTTCGGGATAAATTCCTCCACCTTGGGCATTAAAAGAAACAGAATTAATTTCCTCCTTCATATTAATAGAGGCAACAGCCCCAGATCCATTACCACCTGTAATTGTTACAACAGGAGTTCCTTGATAATCAAATCCCGAATCTAAAATACGAATGTCCTTCAAATTTCCAGAAACTGCAACATATCCGGTGGCACCTATACCTGCATTATCACTAATACTTAAAACAGGGGGATTGATGATATCATAATCACTACCAGGACTTACAACATCAATTTTATTAAGTTTTCCATAATTAATGACATTTCTAGATTTGTAATTACAAATTTGAACACCATTTATCAACATACCTGTAAATCCAGGTGCAGTTTTTGTTAAAGTACCATCATCATCGGGTGTAGTAAATTTTCTTAAAAGATTTTGAGACTCTAGAGTTTTATTTCTAAAATCAAACGGTAAAATCTGGCAATTAGTTACATTCGTATTATTATCAAGAGAAATAAATGTACCAGTACTAATATTGGTCAGATTTAAGGCTAATTTAATATTATTAGCATCTACACGAGATACAAAGTAAATTTTTTCATTGGGAGGGATTCTATTTTCAACTTCTTGTGATCCCACCATTCCTGTGACAATATATCCGACATCCCCGGCAAATAAAGAAGAATTAACCTTTATACCAGTTTTTTTAGTTCCTATAGAAGTAAAATATTCATAATTAATTTTTTCAGGTATATAATAAACCATTTCACCTGTATAAAATCCATGATCACCAAATGGACTTATATTCCACTCCTCTCCAACGTAAGTTCCGGTAAAACTAACACTTTGAGAGTAAACATCAAGGGGTTGATTGTTATATGAAGGAAGAGAAGGAGAAGCAACTAAAAGATTAGTCTTATCCTTATAAACATTCTGAATATTGGAAGTATAAAGAGAAGCAGCAGGAAAACTACTAGAATTAACCGTTAAAATATTCCGTTCAATTTCCCAAGTCTGATTAAGATCTAGATTACCTTGTCCTCTAATAGTAATGGATTTAGCAGAAGGTACGCTAATAATAGATGTGGTCTTTTTAGCCTTATTATTATCAATAAGAGTAGCAGCATCTCCTAATTTAAAATAATGATCTACATTAAGGGCAATTTCATAAGTTAAATCTGATGCATCAATTAATTTAACACTTTTTACCTTATAACGAGGTGCAACATTATAAAACCAGTTCTTAAATTTGAATTCAGTGTCTTCAACACCTAAAGTTCTTATTTTAGCAGTATCTCCTTTTGAATAGTAGTAAGTATTATCAACAATATCATATTTACCTAAAACAGCATTAATTCTAACCTTAATTGTCTCATCAGGATCACTAAAAGATTCTCCATAAGCAAAAGTATTGATTCCAATTGATGCCGCATTAGCAATTGTACCTGTAATATTATCAAAACCAAAGAATTGGTTTAAAGATTTGGATTTATAAGAAGCAATACCCGTTGTCCCATCCTTATACTCAATATAAAGGTCTCCTGTTGCCCCAAAACCCACTGTGGAGTCAACAATAAGCGAAGTAACACCCGATCCAACTTCTCCTATAAGACGAGTCTTTGGTGAAACGTTAAATTCTCCATAAATTGCACCATCAACTCTAATATCTCTATTATATCCTGAATCAATACTTAATTTATAGTATGTTTGACCAAATCCAACGTCAATTGGTTCTACGGATGTAATCGGAGCATATGCTTTATTAATATCAGTTTCAAAAGGCTCTTGAAATAGTGTAGAATGCTTAAGATCTAAGGGATTTCCACTAATTGGTTCTACTACAAGATCATTAGTAATTCTATAATTGGCATTTGACGGTGTAAATAGAAATTCCTTTGGTCTCACTATTCTTACATCTTCATTATATAATGCTTTAAATAAAATTTCAAAAGATTTATCACTACCTTTGGTTAGGTAAAAATCTTTTGCATGTTTAATAAAGATATTTTGATCTAAGTCCTTATGAAGCTCTCTATCAGATAATCCAGGAGTAAGTTGGCGTTTTGTCTTTAATAAAAATTCTTTTAAAAATAAATTACTTAAATTAGTAATTGTAGCACCCGCTTTATGATTGGCAAAATTGGAATCTGTAAAGACCAACTCTTCGGGATTACCATCTTTATGATATGAAGTAACTCCACTAAAACCTCTTATACATCCTGTAAAAGAAGAATCAGTTTTACTTGTATATGTAATGATTTCATCATCAATCTGTAATAAACCATAAGTTTCGGGAAATCCTCTGGTTCCTCTGGGGGATAGTTCTAAATCAACATTTATAGTTTCACCCCAAAGAGTAATAGCATCCTTTAAAATAACAGATGTTTGAAGATTGGTTTGTTCCTGTACTTTAACGTATTGATCAATATTTTGGATTAGATCAAGAGGACCACTTTCATATTCTTGACCTTGATAATAAGATTTAAAAAATTCCGCAACTAATGGAAACTCATCCCGCACATATGCAGGAAGCTGATTCTGAACTATGTTACTAAACTTAACTCTATTTTCTGACATTTTATGATCTTACTAATGTCCCGTTGTGATAACTTGATGTTACTGTATATGATGATGCAGCGGGATCAAGTCCTGAGGATATATCATCCACAATCATTTCAAAATTACTGCTATTAATATCTAGTTGTAAATAAAGATCCTGTAATCCGATCACATCATTGGATTTGGGACACGCCGATATTTCTACAATAGTTTGACCATCCTTTAATTTCCCAGAAACTATATTAATTGGATTTAAAGTAACTATCCCACTCTTATAATTAATCGTTCCAACATTTCTTCTAACAATAGTAGGAGATGTGGAATTGACAGTAGGAACTGTAAAGAAGAAAATAGATCCATTTTCTCCATTAGTATTAGGTACATCAGAAAGGTAAATATCAGTTGAAATACCTTGAATTCTAAATGCAGTTGATTTTATATTATATCCATTCATACTTTTAATATAAAATTCATTTCCAAATCCAATTTGATACTCTGCCAGTGAATTTAAAGCACATCTCATATCACGACGCATTTCTACTGTTGTAATATTAGAAGTAACTGCTTGATCACTATCATCGATCACTTTTAAAAACTTACTATACTTAAATCGAGCACCATACCGATTCAATTCGGTGGATTCCGCATATGCCGTAGCATTTTGTTGAACTAATGTGGAAACATACTCACCCGAAGGAGCTAAATTGGTGTTATAATAGATTTTTGAGTCCACTTCAAGGTAAAGATATTTTAAATCAAGAATTTCGGGGACAATTCCCGCCACTGCATACTTTTTAAGCTTATTTTTAATACTTTCTTTCAATAAATTAGGTAAAAAATCACCTGTTCGGGGTTTTATACTAATAAAAACCTTTCCATATTGAGGTGGAACTAATTCTTCACCTCCAAAAACAGAAATTGACTCTGTTTCGGGGTAAATTTTAGCAGGAATTAGTGTTTCATAGTCATTTGCACTGACTGCACGGTTTTGAGAAGCATAAATTCGAGGTGCAAACTTTTTAACCGAGTCTACACTCTCAATATTTTCCCCACCAGACGATTGAAGAACAGTAGTGATTAAAGAAATACCAGAAGTGACTGAATAATCTAAGGAATTTCGCACATAACTCAATTTTCCAGAAAATGTAAAAGCATTAATGCCATTTGCGGCATCTCCACTAGAAACAATGTAATCTGCTATAATATAATTTCCTTCTTCTAGTTGTTTTCCAAAAATATTGTCTCCAAAAAAGATTTCATATCTCTCATCTGCAATTTCTTGAATATAATATACCTTAGATTCACTTCCAATATCAAAAAGACTGTTTTGAGAACTATATTTTGTACCTGATGTAGAAGAACTAGTCCCTCTAACGGTAACATTTAACAAATCGGTATCAATTCCCGTATTTGGTAGGTTAAATCGTTGATCGGGGTTTAATGCACTAAATGTAAAGGTTGAAGTTAATAATGTTCCTTCATAAACCTTAATATTATTAAAATTAGCAAAGGAATTTCCATCTGCATCTGTAACAATAGGAACAGTAATATCTTCCAAAATAGAGAAAACATATGCATTATTACCAAACGTTCCAGAAGTCGCTGCCACAGGTCCCTTATTGAGTGTGAGAGTAGCGGGAGCAGGGTTTACGCTAGTTACATCAACAAAGAAGTTAATAGTCGCTACAGACGCTTTACGGGACCTAGGAAGATATCCAATATTTCTTGCTAATGAAACTACATTTTCTCGTAGTGTTGCACTATCAATAAAGACTTCATTAGTCACCATATTTGCATTATATGATGAAATATAAGTATTATATGCCAAAACATCTAAAATTGAGGAAAGATTAGATCCTTCAAAGTCATAATCTGTAAAATTAGAATTTGATCTTAAATAATCTTTAAGCGAAAGCTTAACTTGATCAAAATCAAGGTTAGAAAAGTTAACTAATGGCATTTTACCTAGTCGGCTGCAAAGCGAATGATAGTTCTTGTGGAGGAACGTCAGCTCCTATAATTTCATATCTAATAACTGTATCAAATTCATAGTTATCATAATTAGGATTTACCTCTACATTAATTAAATTAACCCTAGGTTCATAATTTACGATAGAATATTCAATTTCATCTCTGATTTCAGAAGCAGTAATTTCATCTACATTCTCAAAAAGTAACTTGGAGATGCGAGATCCATAATCTTCATCGAAAAATTTCTCTCCGGGTTCTGTCATTACAATATTTCTTACAGAACGAGCAATAGCATTACTATTTTTAAGCCCAATTAGATCATTATTTAAGGGATTTACCTTAAATGTCATACTAATATCCTTAAAACCTTGACTAACTCGTTCTAGTGGCATTTATTACGATAGTATAAAGTTATTATATTTTATTTATTAAGGATTTTTACGTAATAATCATAGTTTGATCATCATAATCAAGTCCATCTTCATCATAAAGGTCATTTTGCACCCTAGTATCGCGTTTTTTAGGTGTTATTTTATCATTTGCAATCTCGCGAAGCATTTTTTGGTGTTGATGGTTCGCTAAATTATCAAGAAAATCATTAGATTCTTTCATTTTACTACCTTAGTATTAAAAAAAGACCCTTTCGGGTCTTTATTATTTATTTTCCTTGTCCGCGGTACTTTTTCTTTGCTCTATTTCGAGAGGAAGCGGCATATTTAGTATGTTTACCTCTTCCTTGTCGAGTTTTCTTGGGGATTGTTTCTACAAATGTTGAAGAACCCCATGATCCTTGCTTAGTTTTTACTGCCATAATTTACTTCGAGAAACGCCGTTTTAGATAATTCGAGTTTTTTCGTGACCAACCCTTATACGAGGATCGCACCAGATGTCCCATCCTTTCTCAATTGCATCAAGACAGAATGAAACGTCTTCCCCACACATATCCTGAACTGCACCAGATTCAAATTGTTGCATCTTAGGAGCAAACCAAGGATATTCAAGATCTTCAAATACGCCCTTCTTAATAAGAACCCAACCAAATCCTGTATAATCAACAGTAAATGGTTTCTTTCTTTTCGAGATGCTTTCGACGGTCTCATGATTCATAACACCACCGTTTTTGCGGAATTCATCTTCCTCTAACCAATGAGCAACAGAAGTAGTTGCACCATCCTCAGTGGCATACCAACCAGCAGTAATAGAACGTTGGTTAAGAAGTTCTTCATTCCAACTTACAATATTACCTGCTTCATCTGTGGTAGCTGCTTCTGCTGGTACTGCAAGATCACATAACTGCCAGAATTTGTTTGTATCAAAGACAATATCCGAGTCAATCCATAATTGATAATCATACTTTAACTTTCCATCCCAAGGAATTTGATCAGGTCCTCTGAGAACATTTGCTCCAAGACACTTACATCGTGCAAAGTTAACCATCGATGAATAGTCCTGGGATATCTGGATAGACATACCATTCTGAACCATGTCAAAGCATAACTGCACAAAATTTTTCAGAAAAATGTATGAACATCCACGACCTGGAAGACAAAATACAATTGTCTTTCCTTTCATTCTTTTTTTAATCGCGTCAATGTTCCATTCATCCTTCTTTTTAGGTTTGGGAGCATTGGCTTTAACAGTAAATCCTTTTGCCATAATAGTTTAGTACCTTCACTTCAATTATAGAGTAATTATATCTATATGTCAATCTTTTTTCTTAATACCGTATATTCCCTACTTAATAACTATCACCACCCTCTGGTTCTTTCCAAGTAATTGTACCTCCTCCTCCCCCTATACCTGCTGAAACTTTCTCATATGATATATCTTTCTCAGCATAATCTGTCCTCATCAACCCAACTAATGCTTTTAATTGAGTAAATGTTTCCTTAAATTCTGCTTCGTTTAAACTATGATATACGCATTCTCCTTTAATGTATATGTGATAAACTTCTTGGTCGCCCGTTATGTTTTGGGTATATCCTGACATATTTTTTCTGGGGGAATTTTTTTATATAGCAAACCTGAGAAGGTCAAAAAATTTTTTCGCAATTTTTTTATATACATCTCGCATGTACCCACTTTTGTAGGTTAGGGACTTTCACTTTTTTTAAAACGGGCAACGCGACGCGGCACGCTAACAACGAAGGGGCATAAAATACTGTCCAAACACTGTCACTAACTCATCATAACATATAAAACAATAAGTGTCAACAACTGTGTAAATGCTAAGTAACAATTAGTGGCACATATTATAAAGGGCAGAGTGTTAGTAACTCCGCCCTTATTTGTCCTTTAATTGTTGTTACTTATAGTGGGGTAGATTGCACCTCATAAAGAT
>CETM01196732.1_pt1 | contig 26655 bp, 26 predicted proteins | sample 361451 | NCBI WGS metagenome assembly CETM01 (sample SAMEA2622690, study PRJEB7988) | marine metagenome | isolation source: saline water (ENVO:00002010), including
CACAGTTGGTGTTTCGCAACTTTGCCGCCGCAGGGGCGGTTCTTCTGATGACCATCGTGGTGGTGCTCGCCATCGACACTGCGTCGGCGGCGGTGCGCCGGCGGATCATCCGGGGCGCGGCTGTCACCGTCGGCGACGACTCTGATGACCGAAATGCGGCGGCCTTGGCCGACCTGACCGGTCTCGGTCGTCCTCCGTTGGGCTGACGGTGTCGGCCTCCGGCTTCGTGCCGGAACGCAGCCGGTCCTATAGGTGGGCTCCGAAGAGCGTGAGGGTCCGCGACCAGGCTGTTGCGGCAGCGACCTCGTCATAGGTGCCGAAGGGATCCTCTTCATTGGCGAACGGGTGGCCGGTGTCCGGGTAGACGTGGAATGTGACGTCCTTGCCCATGCCTCGGAGGTCATCTCCCAGGGCGGTCACTGCTTCAGCCGGGAAGAAGTCGTCATCGGAAGCCATGTGGCCTTCGACTACAGCTGTGAGACCCGACCATTCGGGAGCTCCGTCGCCAAGGGGCGCTCCGTAGAAGGGGGCCGCGGCGGCCACACGATCACCCTCGATGGCTGCAATCATCAGGGTCAGCATCCCGCCCATGCAGAAGCCCACCACGCCGACAGCGTTGCCCACCGTGGAGTCGTGGGCCAACAGGTAGTCGATGGCCGCCGACATGTCGCGCGCTGCCCGATCCGGAGGTAAGGACGACATGAGCTCGCCGGCCTTGTCCATCTCGGTATGGGTGGCCATCTCGCCGTGGTACAGGTCCGGGGCAAGCGCCACGTAGCCCTCACCGGCCAGGCGATCGCAGACCCCCATGATCTGGGGAACCAGGCCCCACCACTCCTGAAGGACTAGGACACCTGGCCCGCTCCCTGATTCGGGGACGGCCAAGTATCCCCTAGCCGTCGATCCGTTCGCTGCGAACTCCACCGGTTCCCCGGCACGCTCTGGGTCACGGCCACTCTGCGCATCGTTCATCGGTCATACTCCTTTTCGTCCGGCTGCTCGTCGCCGGATGTGACTATCGCTTCCGGTTCATGATGGCTTGAACAGAAGCGGTCGAACCGGTTCAGGCACTGACTGTCTTCCTGGCAAGTTGTTCTAGTTCAGTCCCGGTGACCGGTTCGGAGTCACGTCGCCGATCACCGTGGATGAGGGCGTTCCATTCTTCAGGTATTGCGCCTGCTCCCCATCGTGCTCCTAGCAGGGCTCCAGCGATAGCGGCGACGGTGTCGGTGTCGTTTCCGATCCGAACGGCAGCCACTAGGGCGTCATGGAGATGATCGGATGGCTGTTCCTCGGATACCGGCGTGTTGATGATCGCTGAAAGGGCGGCCTGGAATGCGGTGACCACCCAGCCATTGGGGTTGAACACGCCGGGGGCCGGCAACAGCCTCAGTAATGATTTCGTCCCATCTCTGCCTTCTGTCTTCGGCAACGTGCTCAAGGCCATTGCGCACGGCGGTCTCCCAGTCAAATACCCGGTCGGGTTCGACAGTGGTAATGGCCTGTTGGATCGCCAACGACCAGAGGACAAAGGCGGCGACGGAGTCGGAGTGGGCGTGGGTGAGCGATGCGATCGATCCGGCCAGACGGGCGATCTCAGTCCGGTCATCGAGCGCGGCGAGAGCAACGGGGGCAGTCCGCATCAGGGCGCCATTTCCCGCCGCCTCGGGATTCGCATCCATGAACGCGACGGCCACAACGGCCAGATCTTCAGGGATAACGGCGCTACCGAGCACCGATCTCGTCTGATTTCCCACATCGGCTGGTCCGGCCGCATACCAGGCAAGGAAGTTCGAGGCGACCGCATCCAGGTCGCTGCTGCCGGTTGCGATCACGTCGAGTATGCCGAGGGCCATCTGCGTGTCGTCAGTCCACTCCCCGGGTGCCCAGTCGAATCCTCCTCCGCCGACCATGGCGATCTTCCGATCAGGTGCCGGGTTGGTGAACTCGTAGCCGGCTCCGAGGGCGTCACCAGCCGCCGAGCCCAGAACAGCCCCTACGATCCGATCGAGCTTCGCTTCGTCAACGCCGGTCATTCGCCCTCACCCCAAGAAACGATGAACTCGGCCTGCGCGAAGGTGTTAGAAATCGGGTCCCGATATTTCCTGTGGATTCATTCTCTATGGATTCCATACAGGTAGCTCCTTCTATTTTAGTCGTAATGACAATATCATCTAGGAAGGGTTCTTGTCAAGTAGTAATTAATGTTCTAGATTGGTGGCATGCCAAACGGTCGCAAATCACCCTCCACCTCAAAGCATGGCGAAGGGACGTGACAGTGGACCCCGAAACGACACCCGACTACGACCCAAACGCCTTTCACCCGTTCGCCGTAACCGTCGACATCGTCGTAATGACGATCATCGAGGACGAGTTACGCGTTCTCCTCGTAAGACGTGCCGTGCCGCCATTCCTGGACTTCTGGGCCCTTCCCGGCGGCTTCGTCCTCCCCGACGAAGACCTCAGTGCCGCAGCAGTACGAGAACTGGCTGAAGAAACCTCCATCAACCAGGAACCGGACCAGCTTGAACAGTTCGGCACCTACGGCCACCCTGACCGCGATCCCAGGATGAGGGTTGTGTCAGTCGGCTACTGGGCAATTGTCCCTGACCTACCCGCCCCTAAGGGTGGGAGCGACGCCGCCTATGCAGAACTCGTTCCTGTCGCCGAAGTGGAAAGTGGTCGGATACGCCTCGCGTTCGACCACGACCGGATCGTCGCTGACGCAATAGCTCGGGCCCGATTCAGTCTTGAGAGCACCACGATCGCAACTCGCTTCTGCCCGCCGGAGTTCACCATCAGCGACCTCCGGCGGGTCTATGAGGCTGTCTGGGATTCCAAACTCGATCCCGGCAACTTCCAGCGAAAGGTCAAACAGACCAACGACTTCCTCAAACCCCTCAATCAGACCACCAGATCAGGCGACAAGGGCGGCCGCCCTGCCGCCCTCTGGGTCAGTGGGCCCGCTGAGAAACTCAGCCCTCCCCTCCCCCGACCAGACTCCAACTGACAGGGCGCCCTAGCCCTGTAGATCGATGACTGGTTCGCCACCCTCTAAAGCTCTGCCTGACTAGTCGTTTGGTTGACCAGGCCTAATCCCACCAGGACCCAACAGCTACCGGCCAATGTGGCCATTGAACGGTCCGGTAGCCTGACCCCTTCCAGCCCCTGTAGCTCAGCGGATAGAGCATCGGCCTCCGGAGCCGTGTGCACAGGTTCGAGTCCTGTCAGGGGCGCCAGAACTCCACTTAAGAACGCTGGAAACGCAGCGCGATCATTCGTGACCGATGCCCCGAGGCCCGATCACAGCTTCAGCGATGAGTTCGCGCTGGTCAGGCATCTAGCTGACTCGCTCTTCAAGATGCCTTCAAGGGGTGTCCGTGGACTCAACTAGTTCAAAGCTGTCGAGTGCTGAAACGAGAAACTCCGACGGGGTATCTACGTAGAGGATGAATAGGTTGTCTCTGGCCCGCGTCATCGCAACATAAGAGTTGGCTAAGCGAAAGGGACCGCTGGTCGGCATAGACAAGGACCTCGGATTCAGATCCCTCGGCCAGCATTCATGCCCACAGGCCGCCATCGACTACTTGTCTCGAGACGAGAGTTTCGGTGCCTCGGTGATACCTGCTTCAGCCAAGTCGGCCGCTATTTGGTCGCGGAGCACATGCTTCTTGATCTTGGTGCCCGACATTGGCCAGTCATCGACGAACCGAAAATATCTTGGGACCTTGAACGTGGCGATTGACCCTAGGCAATAGTCCGTCAGTTCTTCGTCTGTAGCGGACTCTCCCGGCGCCAACTGGATGAAAGCGGCCGGGACCTCGGCGTACCTGGCATCAGGGGCGCCCACGACCTGTGCCAGAAGTACTGCCGGATGGCTGATCAGGTGGCCTTCCACCTCAGCGGCAGCGACATTTTCGCCACCCACCTTGAGCATGTCCTTGATCCGCGAGACATAGGTCAGCCTGCCTTCAGCGTCGAGTGTCCCCAGGTCGCCTGTGTGGAACCAGCCTTCTGAGTCAAAGGCAGCAGCCGTGGCTTCCGGGTCCTTGTAATAGCCGGTGAAAACCGACCAGCCCCGGTAGATGATCTCGCCGAGTTCGCCAGCGGGCAGGTCCTCGCTGGAATCCGGGACCACGACCCGCGCGTGAATGCCCGGTATCGGGTGTCCGCCGGTGGTCGTGCGAACCTCGAGGGATTCGTTGACCTTCCCCATGCTGAGAAACGAGGAACATTCGGTAGCGCCGTAGCTCGAGACCTGTATGGCGTGTGGAAGAACCGCTTGCATCTGGGCAAGGCGCTCGGCCACACCAAGTAGGTGAATGATCCGCAGCTTGCTGAAATCGGCCTGCTCGAAATCCGGGTGGTTGAGGACAGCAAGCCAGATCGTCTCGAAGATCGGGATCGCGATCGTGCATCCTTCATCCTGAAGTTGCTCAATGGACCTGCCGGGATCAAAGTTCGCTGTGTGACAGTAGGTCGCGCCGGCGGCCAGGCAGGTGAAGAAGAAGGCCATGCCGCCAATGTGATGAAGAGGCAGCGCCGACCAGACCCGGTCGTCCTCCGTCAGTTCGAAACGAGTTTCGGCAATAGTGAACCCATGGCGGACCAGTGCTTCATGAGGAAGCATCACGCCCTTTGGATTGGCGGTTGTCCCCGACGTGTACATGATGATCGCCGTGTCTCGAATGGCCACCGAAGCGCTCCGGGAAAGAACCAGTTCGTCTGGAGTGGAACCTCCCCCCTCCAGCATCGATACGTAATCGGAGGCCCAGTCACGGGAACTGTCTCCGTCTATGACGATGTGGCGCAGCAATGGTGCTTCGGCAAGATGAAGCTCAGGCTCCATTGCTGAAGCCAGTGACGGCAGCGCCTCCTCCAACATGTCGAGCGGATCGGGCATCTCGAGCAAATTGTCGGATGCAACCAACGCAGTCATGTCGGAATTGGAGATGACATGCTTTAGTTCCCTGGCCTTGAAGCGCGGGTTGATCGGAACCGATACAGCACCCACCTTGGCGATTCCAAAGACGAGGGCAAAATAATCAACGCCCTGAGCGATCAGTACCCCTACCTTCTCGCCAGCCCCCACTCCGAGAGCAAGTAGACCTCGCGCAAGGTCATCGGCCCGGGACGCCAGTTCCGGGTAGGTCGCTCTTTCATGCGGAAACGCAAGAGCGGTGTGGGACCACCGACTAGCAGCCGAATCAAGGCTGTCAGCAAACGTCGATGCCCGACTAGGACCAAGAAGGAAATATGAGTCGTCGAAATTGACGCCACCACTAGCCATCCAGGCTCCCCTTCCCAATCCGACTAGAGAGATAACCGACCTCGGCTAAGAGTTCTGGAGCAAAAACTCCAGGTGCCTCGCCACTACCCGCCACCACCCACTTCATTGTCTCGGGAGAAAAAGAAGAGCAGGCACAGGTCGAACACAATCCAACCAAGGGCGTGAGCTCAACCAACGGCGTCGAGACGCATGGGATCGTCAGGGTCTCGAATCTCGAGCAGTTCGATGACATTGCCGTCCGGATCGCGGCCATAGGTGGCCATCAAAGCGCCGGAACTACTGGTCATCAGAGGGGGGCAGTGGAAGGTCATGCCTACTTCAACCAGGCGCTCATACTCAGCGTTGACATCCTCAACTTCTAGGCAGAAGTGCGTATAGCCGTGATCGCAAACCGGTCGATTTGCCTCCGCTGCGACCGGTACCGGATTTGAATACTCGAATAACTCAATGTGGCTGTTTCCGGCACTGAGCATCACCGTTCGAGCCACTGAACCATCTAGGCCTACCAGTTGGTCGATGAGAGAATTATCTGCCCACTCATTCTGCCGGATCACCTCGAAACCAAAATTGTCGCAGTAGAAGGACGCGAGGCGATCTAGGTCAGGCGTCGACAGAGCAACATGGTGGACTCCTCGAATCATGGGGGCCTCAACTTTCCTAGCGAATGGAAACCTGGTTGAACCGTGTAAGCATGGCAACACTATTTACTTGAGAGACCTCGCGACCGGGAGACGACCAATTGAGTGACTTCGATGTCATCGTCATAGGCGCCGGAGCCGCCGGTCTCGCTTCTGCAGCACTGCTGGCCAAGGAGGGGCAACGCGTTCTCCTCATTGACCGGGAAAAGCACCTCGGGGGCCGAGGGATGGCCGCTGACGACGACGGGTACAAGCTAAATCTTGGCGCCCACCTGCTAGAAGATCCGGGCTCCGGACTTACCAGGATCTTCGAACACCTTGGGATGACCCTCGGACACGGACCTTCGAATACTGACATGCCGGTCTGGGACCATGAATTGAAGGCCTGGGGTTCAATCCGAGACCGATATTCGCAAGCCGGAGACAAGGATGAGTTGAAGGCAGTCATCCAGGCGCTCTTGGACACCCCTTACGAAGAACTTGACCGCCTCGACGATCTTCCGATGCGAACCTGGCTCGGGAAGCACACCAAAAGCCAAGGTGTCATAGATCTCTTCGAGTTCATCACCGTCATGGAGTGCATGACCGAGAATTGGTGGGATCATGCAGCCAGCGACAACCTGTTCAACCGGAAGATGCACTACGAGGAAAGGCGAACGGCCGCGTATTCCTTCTGGCCAATCGGCGGTTGGGAGAAATTGTTCGACGACCTCCGCAACGCCGTCGTGTCAAATGGTGGTGTCGTCGAGCTGGGACGATCGGTCAGTCAGGTCCTGATAGAGGACGGTTCGGTGCGCGGGGTTTCCGTGCCGAGAATCGGTGCGGCGCTAAGGAACGAGATCTTTCATGACGAAGAAATCCGTGCTCCGAGAGTGATCTCGACGCTTCCAGTCTGGAATGCGCTAGACGTCGTCCCAGCCTCGCAACTTCCGGACTGGTACGTGAATCAAATTCGGACGCTGGCCGAAGACCGATGGCGCGTCTCCTACGCCCATCTTTCAATCGCCACCAATGAACCAATTCCCGTCATTGATCGCCAAGAGATCTCGACCTGGCTTCACGCTCCAATCAGCGGGACGAGCGGTTTCATGTTCGAGCAGACAGCCCTTGACCCCTCAGTCGCACCTGAAGGCAAATACCTCTATGTCATGGGTTCCATGCTCCACAAGTACGACCGTGGGCGGGACAAGGAATTCGTTAGGGAAAAGTTTGAGGAGTTTGAACAAGAGGTGGAGATCATGTGGCCTGGTCTGAAGGACCCGGTCTTCAAACGTCGAACCTACGTATTCGACCCTTCATTCGGAGTCATTCAAAAACCGGGGCTCGTCGGAAAGTTTCGTCCACACTGGAAGGCCCCGAACATCGAAGGTCTGTATTTCGCGAGCGAGACCTTTCAATCAAGGGGTATCGGCATCGACAGAGCGGCCCGGGCCGGCCTGTCTTGTGTAGAGGACATCCTCGGAAAACGCCTGTGGCCGCTGGAAATGGGTTGGCGCTACTAGACCCCTGGCTCCTAGAGCAGAACCACCGCTTGGCCGGCCATGACAATGTCGCCGGAATCGACTGTGCCGCGTACGAGTTGGACTTCGCAGGTGGCCAAGTCGCCGTCATCGACATGATCCACGTCCGTAACCGAACCAATGACCGTCAAATGGTCGCCGGCATATACGTTGTCGAGAAATCGTACCTTTAGCCCTCGGAAATTAGAGATACCGCCGCTCCAAGAAATCAGGGCATTAGCAACATATGCCATGTTGTTCGGACCTTGATTTATCGGCCTGCTTCCCAATCCCAGACTATTCACCGCTTCAACATCCCAATGGATTGGATTGGGATCCTGAAGGAGAGCGGCCATGGTTTTCATCTTTTCGGCGTCCACAGTTCCCACTACATAGGGGGGAAATTCAAATCCGACTGACGGTTTATTCTGACGCATCGGTCAACTCCCTCGGAAAGATAAACGAGTTTCTCGAAATCCCTACCAGTTGATCATCCTCGTGAATGTTGAGTTCAAAGTCGACTAGGTCAAAAGTGCCCAGTTTCTTGCTTTTCTTCCTCTGAGCTGCAGTGACCTGACCTGAAATGACATAAGTAGAACCCGGTTTCATGGCCCTCTTGAGCTCTATTTCTGCCTCGCCGAACATCACGCCATCCTCGGAAGTTGCGTCAAAGATTGCAAAAAGCTCTTCGAGAGAAACGCCCATGGAATTCAAGGCTGCGTAGTAGCAGAACATTGGATGGGCAAGGTCATTGTCGTTGTTCCTAGCCCCCACCACGTCGTTGGTCAGCCAATTCTTGTAGGGCTCCAGTAGATATTCTCCGCCAGGAAACCGATAACCAACCTTACTTTGTAGTTCTTCTTCGCTGATCAACGCGACCTCACTGTTCAGTTCTCCGGCTATTCTGACTCTGCGTCATTAACCTAATTTTTTCGAGCTTTTTCGACTCGAGTTCTCACCCAAGCGCATTCCAGAGAGCCGAGAACCGAGTATCGCAGACCAAACGACCGGTTGGTAACGTGATCCGGTGGCATCTTCCAAAACTGGAAAACGCAGCCCTGCTCCCGCGGATCCTAGACCCGAGATTCGAGAAGAGAACGGGAGACATCTTCTCGTGGGGGGCCGTTGTGGCCACTGCGGTCTAGCAAGCGCCTACGCCCCGCCGATCTGTCCTTGTGGTCAGGTCGGTGGAGTGGAGCCATGCACCTTTGGACCATCCGGAACGGTCTTCAGTTCCACCGTGCTTGAAATCCCGGTGCCGGGAAGAACCCCTCCTGTATGCCTCGCCTACGTCGATCTGGACGAGGGCCCGAGGATTCTTGCTCATGTTGAGCTGGACAGCGGCCCACCGCCCGAACCGGGCGCGAAGGTCTCCCTCAACGTCAAAAACGACTTGGGGGACTTGGTCGTCTCCATCGGCAGCACCCCGGTGCTGGACAACCACGGTGCGCACAATGACTGAAGTGGCAACGATCTGCGGGGTCGGAACAACCTTGTTCGGTAAGCAACCGCAAGCCACAGCCAGGGAGTTGGCCTGGGAGGCAGCAAGCGAGGCAATTCTCGACGCTGATATCAATCCAAGGCAGATCGAAGCGGTCTTTGCTGGAACAGTCTTCGGTGATCCCGGCGTGGTCGCTCGCTCGCTGCAGCAACTCGGCATAGACGAAGTTCCGATCATCACTATTGAGAATGCCTGCGCCAGTTCGACCTCGGCATTCCATGAGGGTTGCGCCGCTATCGAATCCGGAAGGTACGAAACCATTCTCGTCTTTGGGATCGAAACCATGACAGCGTCCTTCGCAGGCGCAATCTCACCGATCCTCTCGGACCCTGAAGGAGCACAAGGGTTCGCTATGCCAGCCCTCTATGGGATGTCAGCGACCCGCTATCAACATGAATTCGGGGTGACAGACGCACAGTTGGCCTCAGTCTCGGTAAAGAACCACCGCCACGGAGAGCACAACAATCGCGCGCAGCATCAGAAGACGCCCACTGTGGAAGAGGTCTTGGCCAGCCCGACCATCTCATCTCCCCTGACCCTCCTCCAGTGCTGTTCTATCGCCGACGCAGCAGCAGCAGCAGTTCTTCGACCCGCCGGTAACCCGCAAGGCGTTCGAGTCAGATCGTCCGCACTCAGAAGCGGCGCACTATGGGACCAGCGATCTGAATTGGTCTGGGGGTGGCAGATTGTTTCCGACACCGCGCACAACGCCTATGAGCAAGCCGGCGTATCCGTCAAAGACGTCGACGTCTTTGAGGTACACGACGCCTTCACCATCGGAGAGATCATCACCACTGAGGCCCTTGGCCTCGCCGAACTAGGAGGCGGGGGGAGACTGGTCGAATCTGGCCACACCACTCTGGGCGGCAAACAACCGGTGAACCCATCGGGAGGACTGCTGAGTCGAGGACACCCACTCGGGGCAACAGGTCTGGCTCAGATAGCTGAAATCTGTTGGCAGTTGCGTGGTCAAGCCGGTTCACGGCAGGTCGAAGGCGCCCGATTGGGCCTCGTCGAGACCATGGGAGGCGGAACGGCGGGAATTGACGGAAATGCCTGTGTCGTCACGGTCCTAGAAGCTCCAGAGTCACCAAAGGACATCGTCCAGATATGAGCAACAAAGTCGACGATGAAGTACTGAGGCCTGATCGGATTGACGACCCACATCCCTATTTCCAGCTCATGCGCGAGAACGACCCGGTCCATTGGAACGAGAAGTACCGGGCCTGGTTCATCTACAGGTACGACGATGTCACCGAAGCGCTCCGTGAAAGCCGATTCTCTTCAGCAAGGATCCAGCCGGCACTGGACCGCCTGAGTCCGGAACAGCGAGCCGAACGCCAACCCACCTACGACGTCCTCATGGATTGGCTGGTCTTTCGAGACCCGCCGGATCACACCAGACTCAGAAAGCTCGTCAGCAGAGCATTCACGCCACGCGCCATCGAGTCCTGGCGCCTAAGAGCTACCCAGGTAGTCGACGACACCCTCGCGGAGCTGTCTGGGAAGGAGTCAGTCAACCTCATTTCCGACTTCGCCTACCCAATTCCAGCGGTTGTCATTGCCGAGATCATGGGCGTACCGCCAAACGACAGAGATATTTTTAAGGAGTGGTCCGACGCTGTCATGGTCCTGGTCTTTGGTGCTCGCGGTCTTGAGGATCGTCGGCTCAAAGCACAGCACGGCCTCATGGAACTGGCCTCCTACCTCGGCGATCTGGTCAAATTTCATCGCTCCAAGCCTGCAGACAACATCATCGCCGACCTAATAGCTGCGCAAGAAGGTGATGACAGGCTTTCGGATCAGGAGATCGTCGCCAACCTCGTTCTCTTCCTATTCGGTGGGCATGAGACGACCACCAACCTGATCGGCAACGGTGTCAACGCCCTCTTGAACAACCCGCAACAGTTGCAGAAGTACCGACGCGACCCAGAAAGCCTGACGAAATCCATGGTCGAAGAAGTGCTTCGGTATGACGGACCTTCGAAGATGGAGGTTCGGACTATCTCTGACGACATCACCATGCGGGGAAAGACGCTGCGGAAGGGAGACATGGCATACCTGGTGCAACACGCCGCCAACCGAGATCCAGAACATTTCGAGGAACCCGACATCTTCGATATAGAGCGCGAACCGAACCACCACATCGGTTTCGGTTTTGGAATCCACTTCTGCCTCGGTGCGGCACTGGCAAGGCTCGAAGGTTCGATCGCGCTTGAAAGACTGCTGACCTGCTATCCCGATTTGTCAGCCGACGGCGAGGATCCCCACTGGATTCCGACGATGCTCAGTCGCGGGATGGAAAGTTTTCCCGTCTCGCTGGGAGAAGCCAGAGTGTGAGCACAAACCCCTTTCGCCTTGATGGCCTATCAGCTCTAGTAACAGGCGCGACTGGCGACATTGGCCAAGCGATAGCAAGAACTCTTGCTCGTCAAGGAGCCTCCGTCGTGCTGTTGGCCAGATCCGCAGATCGCTTGGAGGACGTCGCAGTAAGTATCCGGGAGACAGGTGCAGAGGTTCATACAACGACCTGTGATGTAACTGATGCTGAGCAGATCGCATCGGCAGCCGCACAGATCGAATCCGACGTCGGGGTTCTCGACATCGTGGTCAACAACGCGGGTGGAGCACGTTTCTTAGCCGACCCACTGGACATCAACCTGTCCGGCTGGACAAAGACCGTCGACCTAAACCTCACCAGCCCTTTCAGCGTTGCAACCACCTTTGGTCGAACGATGGTCGAAAGGGGGTCCGGAGCCATTGTCAACGTCGGTTCCGTCTCAGGGCTTCGACACCTTCCTGGAATGACGGCCTATTCCGCGGCGAAGGGTGGGCTTTATTCGCTGACTCGCGCATTAGCCAGAGAGTGGGCGCCGGACGGGGTTCGAGTCAATGCTGTGGCACCCGGCTACATAGACACCAGCGGGTGGGATGCCTTTGATAAGGACGAAGTGGAGAAGTCGGCAGGTCTGAACATTCCGCTCGGCCGTTGGGCAGAACCTTCGGAAGTAGCCGAACCTGTGGTCTTTCTCTCTTCCCCAGCTGCGTCCTACATCACCGGCGCAGTTCTAGTGGTCGACGGGGGGATGCTCTCTTAGCGATCCACCTGACATCTACCAAACGCTTGGTTGCCTAACCCCCGGATGTGTGATTTCCTTTCTGCTGCGCTAAAACGCAGCCGGTCTGAATAACAACCACTTCCGATATTCAGCAGCCAACAGCAAGCCCTTACATCTAACCGCACAACCAATAACAGGAGCGAGAATTCAGACTAATGGACATCCTTGCCTCAACGTTCTTTGACTGGGGAGTCAATCTCCAGTTACTCGTTAGCGGGTTGGCCCTCGGGGCCATCTACGCGGTAGTAGCTCTCGGATTCGTCCTCGTCGAAAAGTCGACGGCCGTACTCAATCTCGCTGTTGGCGAATTCTTGATGCTGGGCTCTTATTTCGGCGTTGCCTTCTTCATGGAACGCAAGACCAACATCTTCATAGGAACCCTCGTGATCACCCTCGTGATGGCCCTGTTCGGCCTCGCCATCCACTACGGGATCATGAGACCAATGGTCGGTCAAGGCTTCTTCGCAATCGTGCTTGCCACCATTGGCATTGCGACCGTCATCCGAGCCGTCGTCCAGATGTGGTTTGGTCCTCTGGAAAAGGGCAACCTGACCGCTTTGCCAACTGGGACCATTGAAGTCGCCGGAACAAGCATCCGATGGGTGGACATCATTATTTTGCTCGTGGTCCTCGGATCCGTAGGTGCTTTCCTGGTCTTCTATGCCCGAACGCGCACGGGACTACACATGCGAGCTGTGGCTAGCAACATCGAAGCAGCAGCAGGCGTGGGGATCGATCCCGATCGGGCCTACGCCATCACCTGGGCCATGGCTATCGGAATTGCCGGACTAGGCGGGGTCATGCTCGGCCACTTCACGCCATCGGTCAATCCTGCACTCGCTGCAATCGGCCTCCGTGCATTTCCAGCCGCAGCCATCGGAGGATTCACCTCGGTAGGAGGCTCAATCATCGGCGGCCTCATTGTCGGAGTCATCGAGCAACTTGCAGGAGGCCACTTCGGCACCAAATGGCGTGAACCAGTCGCCTTCGGAATACTCATCCTGGTTCTCATCTTCAAGCCAACAGGCCTCTTCGGCCAGAAGGACCTGGAGCGGGTATGACCAGCGTTACCGAAACCGCCACCCCGGCTTCACGGCAGATCCTCGCCAAGAGGACGCCAACTTGGATGCGCGCGCTTCCCTTCTTGGTGGCTATCGCTTCACCAGTCATCCTCGACAAGATCAGTTGGAATCCCTTCGGCGGTTGGAAGCTCCTCGTCGGGTTCCTCGTCCTAGTAGGAATCGGATGGTTCGCGTGGTCGAACGCGGAACACGACCCGGACGACCCACGGCTGTCCCTCAAACTTTGGCACCGAGCCGATCAGCGGGCACTTGCAGCAGTGACCTGCTTCGTGCTTATGGCCATCCCCTTCATCCTCAGTACCGACTGGGAACCACCCATGGACTTTCCTTGGAACAGTTGGTTCAGGATCGTCAACTACATCATCTTGTTCGCGTTGGGAGCCGGCGCCTTCAACCTGCTCGTCGGTTATACCGGACAGCTATCGATGGCACACGCCGCGTTCTTGATGATTGGCACGATGGTCGGAGCTCAAGTTGGCCTGATCTGGGAGCAGTCGTTCTGGCTCTGCCTGCCGGTCGCTGCACTTGCCGGTGCGGTCCTGGGCGTATTTTTCGGAATCCCGGCGCTCCGCCTCCGCGGCCTTTATCTCATGTTGGCGACCATCGGCGTCCACTTCATCATCCTTCTTGTCTGGAAGGAATACATCGTTCACCAGTTCGGATTCTCCGGCATGCGGTTCACGACGCCCAACCTTCCGTCTTGGCTGCACTGGATCCCAGGAATCAACCCTGAAGACGGAGAATTCCTCATCAACTCGCAGTTCCGCTGGTTCTGGGTAAACCTCGGAATAACAACTGTCGGGCTGCTGTTCATCGTCAACGTTGTCAGAAGTCGCGAAGGCCGCGCATTCGCCGCAGTCCGGGACCGAGACATTTCAGCCACCCTCCTCGGAATCAACGTTCCGAGATCAAAGTTGGTTTCCTTCGCCCTTTCCTCCGCTCTGGTCAGCGTTTCCGGCTGCATGCTCTCCTACTACAACCGTGCGCGAAGCGAAGACTCGTTCCACCTTGAACTGGTTCTCGACTACGGCATCATCATTGTCGTCGGAGGGTTCATGGGCATTCAGGGAGCGATCTTCGGATCAATCTTCTTCTTTGCACTCCCCATGTACTTCGAGTGGATGCGAGAAGAGTTGCCGATCATCAGCGACATTGATTTCTTCAGCCGTTACGCAGGAGAAATCGACCTCGCCATCAGAGGCATTCTGGTCGTCGTCGTACTCGTCTGGCGACCCGACGGCCTAGCCGGACTATGGCAAGCCATGAAGAAACGGGCGCTACTAAGAATGCAGGCACCGCGGAGAGGAGTCGTTCAATGAGCAGCTCTCTCAAGATCGACGGACTCAGCGTGTCCTATGGACCAATACCGGCGCTCCGAAATGTCTCCATCGAGGTACCTGAAGGGGGCTTTGTTTCGGTTCTGGGATCCAACGGAGCTGGCAAGACAACCTTGGTGCGAACTATCACCGGAGTCCTCTACCTGCAAAAGGGAAAGGTCACGTCTGGTTCCATCACACGCGACGGCCAAGACATGACCAAACTCAAGACCCGAAAGATCGTCACGGGTGGGGTCGCCCAGGTGCCCGAAGGACGCATGCTGTTCCCACAGTTGACGGTAGAAGAAAATCTTCGTTGCGGAGCCGCCTCACGAAGGGATCTCGCAGGGATCAACGACACGCTTTCCGAGGTATTCGACCTATTCCCCCAGTTGCCGCCGCTCCAAAACCAACTCGCTGGCTTGCTCTCAGGCGGCGAACAACAGATGGTGGCGGTCGGACGGGCCCTCATGGCCAAACCGTCGCTTCTCGTCTGTGACGAACTCTCGCTGGGACTCGCTCCCCTAATCGTTCGAGACCTCTTTCTCTTGCTTGACCGGATCAACAAGGAAGGAGTCGCCGTTCTCGCCATCGAACAAAACGCCCGAATAGCGCTGCAACACAGTACGTATGCCTACGCACTCGAGGTGGGAGAAATCGTGCTGGAAGGCCCCAGCGACGAGTTGCGCGAAAACCAGGAGGTCCAGGACCTCTATATGGGAGGTGGCGGAGACAGTCGAGAGGCCTACGCCGCCATCCGCCGCGAGGTGAATCGATGACAAACGAAACGGTCCTCCAAGTAAATGACCTGACCGTCCAGTTCGGGGGCGTCGTGGCCTGCGACAACCTCTCGTTGGAGGTCCATCAGGGCGAATTATTCGCTCTTATCGGCCCTAACGGAGCCGGTAAGACAACACTCGTGAACGCCGTGACCGGGATCTACGAGCCAAAACCCGGCGCGTCAGTGAAGTTCCGTGGACGCAACGGTGAGATGACTGATCTTCTGGCCTATCGACCCCACCAGATCGCTCGAATGGGCGTTGCCCGCACTTTCCAGAACCTCGGTGTGTTTGATGCCCAGACGGTCCTGGACAACATGATGCTCGGACGCTTCATGCATGAGAAGACGAACATATTTCACTATGGACTTTTCAGTTCCGTCGCAGTCAAAAAGGAATTGGCGGCCCGAAGGGTCTGCCAATCGATTGTCGAACTCCTTGACCTGCAGGACGTTCGCGACGAACTGGTCAGCGAACTTCCCTATGGCGTTCAAAAGCGAGTCGAACTCGGTCGGGTCCTCGCCATGGAGCCGCACTTGTTGATGCTTGATGAGCCAATGGCAGGAATGAACGCAGAAGAAAAGCAAGAGATGGTCCGTTACGTCTACCGGATCATGGATGAATTCAAGACTTCTGTCTTCATGATCGAGCATGACATGGGAATCATCATGGCCATCGCCGAACGAATAATGGTCCTCGAATTCGGTAGAGAGATCGCGACAGGGGTGGCCGAGGACATCCAGAACAATCCAGCCGTTATCGACGCCTATCTAGGGGCGGAGCACTAGTTAGAGCCCCATCTAAAAACTTCGGAGGGGAATGATCGTGAGCGCCGACACGCCTGCTGTCGAGCTGGAGAACGTCTCGCTCATTTTTGGTGGCGACCACCCATCTGATGAGCCAGTGGCGGCACTCCATGACATCAATCTTTCTATTCCCACCGGCCAGTTCGTGGCTGTTGTGGGTCCTTCAGGCTGCGGAAAGACAACGATCCTGAACATGTTGTCCGGACTCATTCCACCTACCAAGGGTGCAGTTCGCCGCAACGGGACCGAAGTTGACGGCCCCAGCAAGGACATCGGCTACATGCTTGCTAGGTCTGCACTAAGTCCATGGCGAACCGCGAAAAGAAATGTCGAATTAGGTCTGGAGATTCAAGGAATCCCCAAGAACAAACGCTCTGAAAAATCGATGGAGTTGCTTCGCCGACTTCGCCTGGAAGACTTCGCAGATTCATTTCCTTCACAGTTGAGCCAAGGAATGAACCAGCGTGTGGCGATAGCTCGCACACTGGCTCTTGATCCAGACCTCTGGTTGATGGACGAACCATTCGGCGCCTTGGATGCGCAAACCCGTCTGACCGTGCAATCCGAGTTCATCGAACTCTGGGAAAGCGAGGGCACGACAGTGATCTTCGTGACCCACGACCTAGAAGAAGCGGTGCTTCTGGCTGATCGGGTGATCGTGATCACTGCCAGACCCGGTCGCATCAAGTCCGACACGATTATCGACCTTCCTCGCCCACGGATTATCGACGAACTGCGGTTCGACGAAAACTTCAAACAAGCCGAGGAGCGAATCTGGATGGAGTTGCGTGATGAAATCGTCTGAGGGGTCGCCACGCGAAGCCGACATGGCCACAAGCCAGGACACAGAATCGACACCCGTAGTCAGCCAGGACGAATTGAGAGGAATGATTCCTCAGGAATCGATCTGGCATTACCGGATACGGAAATTCGATGTTCGCACCCAAGTTGGCCGACTCGCTGTCATCTTCAGTTTGTGGTGGCTTTGGTGGTCGGAGACGATCTGGGACGGCTGGGATGCCATCTCTCTCTTCGGCATCCAGCCATTTCCGAACGTCAGCCCGGTCTTTCGAGCCTCACCAGGCGCCACATGGGAATATCTCATCGAGTTCTTGCCAGAGAGTCTCTTCTGGCAGGACGCGTGGGTGACAATAAAAGAGGCGTTGATCGCGTTCATCATCGCTTCAGTCCTCGGAGTTGTAGCCGGCATCGTTTTGGGGAACTTTCAACGAGTCGCAAAGATCTTCGGTCCCTTCATCATTCTGATCAACGCAATGCCCAAGATCGCCTTTCTTCCGCTGATCCTGGTGGTCTACGGGGTCGGCGAAATGTCCAAGGTTGTCCTAGCGGTCATCATTGCTTTCTTCATCGTCCAAGTGCCGACCCAAGCAGCAGTATCCCTAGTGGACCCCGATCTGGTCACCGTTGCTCGGACCATGGGGGCCTCCAACCACCAGATCTTCCGCATGGTGACAATCCCGGCAATAGGCCCCGCGATCCTCGGGGCCATGCGACTGGCGGCGATCATCTCAGTCCAGGGAGCGGTGTTCGGTGAAATCTTCGCCTCTAAGCGAGGCCTGGGCCAAAGATTGATCACTTCGGCGAACATGCTCGACTACAACGGTCTATTCGCCATCGTGTTCGTACTCGCCGTCTTCGCCCTGATCCTCAACGGGGCAATCGGCCTAGCTGAGAAACGCTTTTTACGCTGGCAGGTCGGCAGCCAGTCAGCTCAAGTTGTCTCTCTGTAGTGGAAAATCTGCAGCCCACCGTCCTCCTCGACGGGATCATCTTCGGGGAAGGGCCCCGCTGGCATCGAGACCGACTCTGGTTCTCAGACATGTGGGGTGGACAAGTCATGTCCGTCGACCTGGAGGGCAACACGGAACACGTTGCGAGTTTCGATCATCCCAGCGGTCTCGGCTTCATGCCCGACGGATCGCTTCTGGTGTCGGTCATGCACGAACGTCGCATCTACCGAATCCTCCAGGACGGGATCGAAGTTCATGCTGATCTGACGAAAATCGCCGAAGAGATGACAAACGACATGGTTGTCGACGGCAAGGGCCGCGCCTACATCGATACCGATCTGAAGAATGTGGCATTGGTTGAACCAAATGGGCAGTCACGGCTGGTCGCAGAGGGAATGCGAGGACCAAACGGCCTGGCAATCACTCCCGACGGTAAGACTCTCATCGTCAACGAGACGAGAGGCGAGGCGATCAGATCATTCTCGATCCAATCTGACGGATCTCTCGGACCCGCTCAGATATTCGCCGAATTGCCCGGAACTTTTCCTGATGGCCTCTGCCTAGATAGCCAAGGAGCAGCTTGGATCGGTAGCCCACCATTGGATGCCGAACACTACGGAGACGGACAGTTTCTGCGGGTCCTCCCGGGAGGTGAGATCACCCATCGCATCACGACCCCCGGCCGGTGGGCAATAGCGCCAATGCTCGGCGGAGCAGATAGGAAGACGCTGTTCCTTACGACAAGTTCTGTTGAAAACGTCGCACTCCTCAAGGCAAGCGGCAAGGCAGAAAAAGGCCAGATCGAAGTCGTTGACGTGGAAGTTCCCGGCGCCGGCCTACCTTGACTCTGCGTAGGGATTAATCCACTCGGGTTGCCCCCGACCCGATACCCCAAAACGCTGTATGACCTCGGCGTTAACTTCATTCATCTCTGTTACCTGAACGACTCCCTAGGAAAGAGCACCAATGGCTAGGAAATTCAAGAAGTTGGTAGCCAACAGCTATTCCCGAGACTTCCGGTCCGTCGCCGAAGTAGTCGAAGCTGAGTTGGTCGATCCTGGAGACGGACAGGTTCTCGTCAAGAACCACTTCGGCGGGGTCAACGCCTCTGACATCAATATCAGTGGGGGTGTTTACTTTTCCGACGGCGTCTTCCCTATGGCCCTCGGCTGCGAATCGGCGGGAGAGGTAGTAGCTGTCGGTAATGGCGTCGTTGGTTTCGAAGAAGGCGATTTGGTCGTATCCCCCTACCTAGGAAGCGCATTCACGGAATACCTCTATCGAGAACCGGCAAGACTTGTAAAGGTCACTGACATCTCTCCTGGAACCATGAGCGCCATCAACGCAGGATGCACAGCATCTATTGGCCTTGAGGTCGTCGGCGAGATGGGTTCCGGAGAGACCGTTTTGGTCACCGCCGCTGCAGGTGGAGTTGGGAATTGGGTCGTTCAACTTGCTAAGCGGGCCGGCAACCACGTCATCGGTACTTGCAGCACGGAAGCGAAAGCCGAGCGATTGAAGACGTTGGGTTGTGACCGTGTCATCCTCTACCGAGACGAGGATCTCGGCACAGTGCTGAGAAGCGAGTACCCCGACGGGATCGATCTGATATTCGAACAAGTCGGCGAGGAGACATTCGACACTTGCATCGACAATGTGGCGACACGGGGACGGGTCCTGATATGTGGCTTCATTTCTGAATACCAAGACGGTCCGCAAGAGGTCCTGGCGCCGCGGGTGTACCACAAACTCTTGTGGAAGTCGGCCCAGTTGAGAGGTTTCCTTCACTCGCACTGGCCGGATCGTTTTCAGGAGCACCTCACGCGCAACATCCAGTTGATCGAGGACGGGAGTATTGACCCCCAGATCGACTCCAAATCATTCGTTGGAGTGGACGAAGCCGTTGACGCCGTCGAGTACCTGCACAATGGCAAGAACACCGGGAAAGTTGTCGTGCAATACCGCTGAACTGCCTAATCAACCTGGTTTCAGACTCAAATCTTGGGGTCTACTGCTCAGCTACTTCCTCTTGGAAGTGGTTCGGGAGTCCGGCAAGACCAATCCGAGCCAAGTCGCCTGGATGAGGCTGAGGAACGCGATCCGCCTGTATGTCTTCGAATCTCAGTTGCGCTATGGATTTAGTGACCTCATGGGTGAAGACCCAGAATCTTCCTGCACGAACTGCCTCAACAACATGGGTCGCTACAGAAGCCGGCTCTATCCCATGCTCCGCGATGATTCCGCCAAAAGATTCCTGAATGATGTCGTCTGACCCGTCGACCTCTACCCAGCTCGGGCGTAGCCGAGCAATATCGGATATGGCTGTCGAAACAGCATTAGGGCACAGGCATGAGACACCTATCGGAGTGCTCTCCAGTTCCCGGTAGAGCGCTTCGGTTAGTCCCACTACTGCGTGCTTACTAGCCGCATACATCCCGAATCCGACGTTGGTGGACAGGCCAGCCTGTGATGCCGTGTTCACGACGTGCCCTATACCGGATTCAACCATGCGGGGCACGAATGCCAATACCCCGTGGGCGACACCCAACACGTTGATATCGACGGTCCATTTCCACTGCGAGGGAGTGCTCTGCAGGATCGGAGCCGCCGAAGCGACACCGGCGTTATTGCAAAGAAGATGCACTGCACCGTGCCGGCTCCAGACCGAGTCGGCTAGCCCAAAGACTGCCTCGGGATCTGCGACATCACATAGTCGACCGTCGACTCGATCACCCACACTGGCCGACAACCGTTCAACTTGAACAGCTAATGCCGATTCGTCAACATCGGACAGAACGACCGTCATACCAGCTTCAAGAAAGGCCTCTCCCATCGCAAGCCCGATCCCCGATGCGCCGCCGGTCACAACGGCTATCCGGCCATCAAGATCTTCAAGCATGTCTAACGAACATTGCCCTGTCCTCCATCGACAGGAATCAGTTGGCCCGTAATGAAGTGTGAGGCATCTGAAGCCAAGAAGACCATCACTGGACCCAAGTCCGTATCCGGATCTCCGTATTCCTGACCAAGAGCAATGCTCTGTTCGTTCCGCCAGTACTTAACATTCAGCTCTTCGTCGCTCAAGCCTTCTTTGGCTGCCAGGAACATCGGGGTTCTGATAGCTGGAAGAACCGCGTTGACCCGGATGTTGTCCGAACCCCAGGTTCCCGCTGCTGTTCGTGTCCAGGCGTGAACTGCGCCCTTGGTCGCCGAATACGCGGCAGCACCCGGCTCCGGGCGTTGACCAGAAATGGAACCGAAGTTGATGATGGCCCCGCCGCCAGCTTCTTTGAGGTACGGGTGCGCTGCCTGGTTCGTCAACATGGTGCCACGAACATTCACAGCAAACAGTCGGTCCCAGTCGGTGGAAGTGACATCGCTGGCCGAGTTACCTGCATGGATGGCCGCCGGGTGTGCCAGAGCATCTAGTCCGCCCAGCGAATCGACCGCCGCCGCAAACACCTCCGTTACCTGATCGCCGTTGGCTACATCTACCGGAAGGAAGGTGGAAGTCCCTGGGCCGGCAGCATCAGCGCAAACCTGACTTCCAGCTGTCTCGGCTATGTCCATGCCCACGACCTGAGCGCCAGCCTTAACGTATGCCCTCACAGTTGCTGCGCCCATACCGCTCGCGCAGCCAGTGACAATTATCCGTTTCTCTACGAGTTCCATAATCAATGTTCTAGCTGATTAAGACCCGTCACCCATCAATCGTTCCGCCCACCAGCCATCAAGTCGTTTCTGAAAGGCCGTAGCCATCTTCGATGGCAGGTTGGTGAAGCCGTGCGGTGAATCAGGGAAGACGGCGAGTTCTACCGGTTGTTCTTCAGCCAGCAGGCGGGCTGCCAGGAATAACGAGTCATCACGAAAGTGATCGTTCACGCCGACGGAAATCAGAGAAGGCGGGAGACCGGACAAGTCAGCGTTCAACGGCGAAATGTCTGGATCCCGACGCTGCTCCTCTGACATACCCGGTGTGAAAGCCTCAATGAACATCCGGATTCCTTGCGGGTCCAGTAGGTCCTCTCGGCCGCCGTTGTCACGCTGACTAGGTGTGCCGTTGAGGTCATAGATCCCGAAGACCAGGTTCAGTCCGTGAACCCGATCAGCCAGACCGTGACGTTCGCGAATCCGGTTTGCAGTCACGAGTGCCAGATGGGCGCCTGATGATTCTCCACCGATAAATACTCTTTCTGCGCCGAATTCTTTCGCTCCCTCTGAAAGCAGCCAGACAGCGGCGGCTTCGCAGTCGTCAGCAGCAGCCGGATACGGATTTTCTGGCGCCAACCGATAATCAACGCTGACCGCTACCAGACCGTGTTTGCGGGCAAGAGCCTCATTTTGTGGGTCGCCCATCTCAGGCCCACCAAGAATCCAGCCTCCACCGTGTATGTGGAGAAACAATCCGCGAGCAGCACCCTCCGGCAGAAAGACTCGCAGCCGCAGAGCACCGCCCGGGCCTTCAATCACACTTTCTCTTGCCAACTGCGAAGGTTCTAAGGCCGCTTGAGAACTCCTCTCTGCAAAAAGTTTCCGGGCGTTACCTGCCTGCGCGAAGAGGTCGCCGGCCGGATCGACCTGAAAAGGTTTGGGAGCCTCACGGATAAGGCCCAGAACCGAGCGTGCTTCATCGCGGTGCGACTCGATCTCATCGGTCCAGAGCCTCATATGCATCCTCCGCTCATCCAGGAACTGGGATAGTTGCGCCAGTCAACTCGTGTTCCAGAAACCTCCGCGCAGTCAACTGTGCAGTGTTCCGCCTTAACAGGAGCGAAGGACAAAGCCTTTGTACCCGCCCTTGGCGACTTCGTCGCACTTAGCCCTGTAGTTCTGCAGGCCTCCTAGATAGAAGGCAAGTCCGGCTGGCTTGCCGGGGATGTTCTGTCCGGTCCACCAGGACTTGGTTGAGCCGACAATGAGATTCTTCGCGACTTGATCAACATGCTGGGTCCAGTCATTCTCAGCGTCAAGGTCAGAGTCGATGTGGTTTAGTCCGTGTTCGGCCATGTACGCCACACAGTCCTTGATCCAGTCGACATGCTGCTCGATGGCGATGATGACGTTGCTAAATACCGAAGGGCTACCCGGACCCGTGATCATGAATAGGTTCGGAAACCCTGATGCCACGAGACCTAGAAACGCAGTTGGTCTAGCCGCCCACTTGTCCCGAAGTGACAACCCAGCGATTCCCTGGATCTCCATCGCCAACAACGGACCGCTTACGCCGTCGAAGCCCGTTGCATAGACAATCACATCGAGATCAATCTCATTGCCACCGGCGCGAATGCCGGCGGGGGTGATCTCCTCGATTGGCGATGTTGCCGCGTCTAAAAGGGTGACGTTGTCCCTGTTATAGGTCTCGAAGTAATCGATGCCGACAATCACGCGCCGTGAGCCGATGGGATGGTCGACAGCGAGAAGTTTCTCAGCCACCTCCGGATCGTTGATGGCCTCGCGGTTCTTTTCGGCGACAAAATCAGCGAGCATCTTGTTGGCTTCCAGATTCGTGCCGGTATCAGAGAAAGCCCTGTTCAAAGCAACTGGACCACCAATCCGCCATGCGTCCTCCAAGAGTTCTCTGCTGGTTTCGGCATCCAAACCCAGCAGGGCAGGCGGATCGATAGGGAAGCCAGACATGCCAACCGCGTTGGACAGCTTCTCATCCAACCTTTGACGAAAAGCGGCCCTCAGTTCATCGCGCTGGGCGTCATCGAGCAGGTGGTTCTGGGCTGGTATCACGTGTTGAGAGGTGCGCTGAAATACGTAGAGGTGCTCAGCCTGTTTCGCAATCTGGGGGATCGCCTGGATCCCGGTCGACCCGGTCCCGATCACACCGACCCTCTTGTTCGCCAGATCGATACCTTCTGCCGGCCAAGCGTTGGTGTGGTACTGCTCACCGGCAAACGTCCCAACGCCGCTGATCTTCGGCGTAAAGCTCTCAGAAAGCGCGCCCACTGCGCTCACCAGGTATCGGGTCGCAATCTTGCCGCCGGTCGAGGTGCGAAGTAACCACTTGTTCTGCTCTTCGTCGAAACGGGCCCGATCGACACGCGTTCCGAACTCGATATACCAGCGCAGGTCGAACCGGTCAGCGACAAAGTTCAGGTAGCGCTCTATCTCAGGCTGGGTGGGATACCTTTCGGTCCAGTCCCACTCCTGGTCAAGTTCTTCGGAAAACGTGTACGAATAGTCCCAACTCTGAACGTCGCACCGAGCACCCGGGTAACGGTTCCAGTACCACGTCCCACCAACACCGTCACCCTTTTCATAGGCCTTGACAGAAAGTCCGATCTCGCGCAGACGATAGATCGAGTAAAGACCAGCGATTCCGGCCCCGATGACGACCGCATCGAATTCTTCGTCTGCCATCAGAACAACGGTCCTCCGTCTCTCACCTGATCACTGGAGGCTAGAGGCAGAGAACGGCCTCTTTACCCGCAGGCCACGAGTCAGTCAGGGCCGATCTCAAGATGGCCGGTCACCGGCAAGAGTCACTCTCTCCATACGACGTCTCTCGTAATAGTCGTAGACCGGATAGTGCTGGGCGCAACGGTTGTCCCACATGGCGAGGGTCCCCACCTCCCAGCGAAGCCGCATCTGGTACTCCGGACGGTGAACCTCGCAAGTCAGTTGGCGATACAACTCTCGGCTCTCGCCGTTGGGGAGCCCATCGATGTGATCCACAAAAGCGCTATTGATATAGAGGGATTTCCTCCCCGTTACCGGGTGTGTTCGGACCATTGGATGATGTTGGGGCGGAAACCGTTTCAACTCCTCTTCTTTTTCTTCTGGGCTCATCCCATGAATGAAACTGGACTTCCTCACCGAGTGGGTCGCCGTTAGTCCATCGATCAGCGATTTGACCTCACCATCGAGACCTTCATAGACCTGTTCCATGTCAGCCCAGACGGTGTCTCCACCTACCGAAGGCAGAATCCGGGCAATCAGGAAAGACGAATACGGTGGACGCTCACGAAATGTGGCGTCGGTGTGCCAACGTCCGAAGGCCTTTACGTCTCGATTCGGCGCTTCGGAAACCGCGGATTGATATTCGCGATTAAACCGAGGAGCTCCAGGGTTGTCGAGCACCGAGATGTCCTCTGACTCGCCGACGTCCAGATAGGGATGATGGTCGACTTCACCGAAGTTGAGGGCAAAGGCCAGTTGCTCATCCGAGGTGATGTCCTGATCTCGAAAAACCAGCACCTTCCAATCCATCCAGGCCTCGTGGACCCGCTTGATCGCTTCGTCATCAAGTTCGTTGATGCTGAGGCTGGAAATCTCTGCGCCGAATAGCGGCGTCAAGGGCTGAACGACGAACAGTTCATAGTCGGTATTCGGGGCTCCCACGTCTTCGTGGGCGGAATGGGCGGCATCCGGTCCTTCTTTTTCCACGAGTACAAACCTACCAATGTCGATTCTCGGGCATCAAAAGCCGTTCGCGTAGACCTCGTGCTCTATTGACCGCAGTTCGGCAAAGCGAGAACGCAAGTCGTGACGAAGCCCCCGATCTAGAGCCAGGTTGACCAGTTCATGCGGGTCCTCCTGAAGGTCATAGAGCTCATGGTCATGCTCGTCGAAGGCCGTGTCGCGTCCGAACAACATCCCATCACCGGTGAGCTTGGCACCTGCGGCATCGTGGCCACCGCCGATTCCGTAGTAGCGGCAGTACTTGTATCGACCGTCGAAGACCCCCGAGCTCGCGTAGCGGGAACGTTCGACTCCCTGCCACCAGGCCCATTCCTGAGAAAAGAGCACAAAGTCTCGGACCTTGGAGTCGGAATCTTCGAAGAGCGTCGCCATCGAATTTCCCTGCAACGTGGGAGTATCGGCAGCGTTCACACCGGCGAACTCGGCGATCTCTCGTGCCAGATCGACTGCGGAAGTCAGCGCATGGGTGGTTGTTCCTGGCTTTGTGACTCCGGGGGCCACGATGTAGAGGGGAATGCGCATGGTCTCTTGGTAATTCCAAGGGCCCTTGGAGCGCAACCCGTGAGAACCACATTGATCGCCATGGTCTGAGGTGAAGATGACGACGGTGTCGTCCCAGCCGCCTATGTCATCCATCGCGTTCAGGATCATGCCAAGGCTTTGATCACTGAGTTCATGGAGTTTGACGTAGTAGTCAAGTTGTCGAAGCCAGATGTCGGGATCATCGCGTTCGATGCTCATGAAGGGGTACCGGTTCATCCACCCCGTCATAAAGCTCCGGTGAACCTCTGGCTTGGTGTGAAGATCATCATCGAAATTCGCAGGCAGTTCGGTGAACCATCGGTCTATTTCGTGGACGAAGGGTGGAAAATTGTCGGCACGCCCCCAGTCTCTCGAAGCCAAGATGCTCTTAGCGAGTTCATAGGTATCTGGCTCTCGTTCCCGGTACCACGGTTGATCGATCGGGAACCACATGATGTCGTGGGGATTGACTAGCCCGACAGTCAAGAACCAGGGGTCGTCATCGTTTCCGTGGGCTCGAATCCAATCTGCTGCGCTCCGGGCGATGGGTTCGTCGTATTCTGTTCCACTCCCGGCAAGGCCCCAGAACATCTGGTCGTTGCCTTCCCAGTCGCTGAAACCGTAGGCCTCCATATCGGGGTCAGGTCGACCCTCAAGGTGCCATTTTCCTTTGTAGGCGCTGGTATATCCCTGCTGCCTGAGCAGCTTTCCCAACGTCAAGGCATCAGTAGGCAGTTCAGTGTTGGTCGGAAAGGAGGAGTTCTCTGAAACACCATGCTCCGCGAGGTATTGGCCAGTGAACAATGTGGCTCGTGCCGGCGAACATGGCGAGGTGTGGGTGTAGTGGTTTGTGAACTCAAGGCCATTGTCGATAAGACGCTGCCGAGCCGGAAGGTCCACGCCCTCTGGCAGCCAGTCGCG
>CETM01196235.1_pt1 | contig 26593 bp, 27 predicted proteins | sample 361451 | NCBI WGS metagenome assembly CETM01 (sample SAMEA2622690, study PRJEB7988) | marine metagenome | isolation source: saline water (ENVO:00002010), including
ACTTGTTCACAAACGAGTTCATTGACATGAGCATCGGTTTCGCTGAACCTGAACCAGTAGCCGATCCAGAGCCTGTTGCTGGTTTTGATGGAAGCACAATCAAAATAGGAGTCGTAAATGACTTCAGTGGACCTGCAGCTATTATTGGTCTCCCATTACAATCGGGTGTTGCAACTTATTATGAATGGCTTAATGATCAAGGTGGTATCGCTGGAAAGTATCCTGTTGAACTTGTAGATGCTGATAGTACTTATAATCCCAGCGTTGCTGTTCAGGCATATAACGATATGAAAGATGATATTGCGCTGATAGGTAATCTTTTTGGAACACCTGTAGTAACCGCACTTCTTGAGTCATTAAATGAAGATGGTTTAATGGCGGTTCCTGCATCACTGGATTCAGCATGGGTACGTGAATCGAATTTGATTCCTTGGGGTGCCCCTTATCAAATCCAAGTAATTAATGGAATTGATTGGTGGTTGAACGAAGGTGGTGGTTCAACGGATCAGGTGTATTGCAGTTTGATTCAAGATGATCCTTATGGTGAAGCTGGCCAAGCTGGACTTGAGTGGATTGCTCCAAAGGTAGGAATCACAATTTCTGAAGTTGCACGATATGTGCCTGGAGACGCTGATTTCAGTGCACAGATCGGACAATTACAAGGATCAGGATGTGAAGTGGTATGGTTGACAGCTCTTCCTTCAGCAGTTGGAGGAATAGGCGGTGCTGCTGCTGGTGCAGGTTTTGCACCGACATGGATAGGCCAATCTCCAGTATGGATTAACGCTTTTGCTGCTTCAGCTTTAGCCCCATACCTTGAAGCAAATCTCATTATCGTAGGTGAAGGAAGTACTTGGGGAGACACAAGTATGCCTGGTGCAGTTGCAATGATGGAAAGAATGGCAACTTACGCACCGGATCAGGAACCTGATTATTATTTTGCAGCTGGATATGTGATGGCGATGGCAAGTGCAGGAGTACTTGAACAAGCTGTTGCTAACGGTGATCTGTCTCGTGAAGGAATACTTCAAGCATCAACTCAGGTGAGTATTGATTTTGAAGGTTTGTCAGGTGACTATCACTATGGACCGGTTGATGAAAGACAACCTTCGATATCAAATACGATTTTCCGGGTCAATCCGGCAATTCCAAATGGTGTTGAAGCTGTAGAGGTTGGATACGAGAGCGAATACGCCTCTGATTACGACTTCTAATCGAATTGATAATGCATTTAGGGCCCATGGGTTAAACCCATGGGCCCTAAACTTTTAGTTGGTTAATATAAGTTCAATGGAATCTACAACTCTAGAAAACAGAGAATCTCTAATACTCTCAGTTGAGAACCTTGAAGTCGTTTATAACGAAGTAATACTCGTTCTTCGTGGTATTTCTTTAAACGTTTCAGAAGGAGAAATTGTTGCTCTTTTGGGTGCAAATGGTGCTGGGAAAACAACTTTATTACGATCAATAACTGGGTTATTAGATATTCATAGAGGTCGAATAACAAAAGGCTCTGTTACATTTCTAGGTCAAAAAACAAACAGAGATGATCCATCAAAATTAGTTCGTGCCGGTTTATCACAAGTGATGGAAGGCAGACGAATTTTTGCAGAGTTAACAGTTGAAGAAAATCTTCGCGCTGGAGCATATACAGTAACTTCACGTCAGAAAATATCAGAAGCACATGATCGTGTTGTAAGCCTTTTTCCAGTATTGGCTTCTCGATCGCGTTCGACTGCGGGATATCTTTCAGGTGGGGAACAACAAATGTTAGCTATTGGTAGAGCACTTATGACCTCTCCCAAATTGTTAGTACTCGACGAACCGTCTCTGGGGCTCGCGCCGCTACTCGTTCAACAGATAAGAGACATAATCGAAACAGTAAATAAGCAAGGAACAAGTGTTTTGCTGGTGGAACAAAATGCGACAATGGCACTTTCAATAGCCAATCGAGGATATGTACTCGAAAATGGAAGAATCGTTCGTGAAGGGCCAAGTAATGAGCTATTACAGGACGATGATATAAAAGAGTTTTATTTAGGCGTTGGAGAAGCTGGTCGACGTTCTTTTAGAGACGTAAAAACCTACCGCCGTAGAAAAAGGTGGAGCGCATAATGGACTCTTCGCGGATACTTGATATAAGTGACGTGACACTTCGCTTTGGAGGTGTAACTGCTCTTGAAGAAGTCAGTTTTAGTGTTAAATCAAAAGAACTTTTTGCAATAATAGGACCTAATGGTGCTGGTAAAACATCAATTTTTAATTGCATAAACGGTGTGTATAAACCTCAGAATGGTTCAATTTTATTTGATGGTGAAGAACTGATAGGTGAACGACCTGTCACTGTTGCTCGAAAAGGTGTAGGTAGGACTTTTCAAAATCTCGGGTTATTCATGAATTTGAACTTAATAGATAACTTATTACTTGGTCGACATCTCCAAATGAAGACCGGATTTTTTTCAGGTGCTCTTTGGTGGGGGCGAGCCAAAAACGAAGAAATCAAAAACCGTCAAAAGATAGAAACAATCATTGACCTACTTGAACTTCAACCGTACCGATATCAACCAGTTGGACTACTCCCTTATGGAATCCAAAAACGTGTCGAATTAGGAAGAGCTCTTTCTATGGAACCACGAATCCTTCTTCTGGATGAACCTGTAGCGGGAATGAATTTAGAAGAAACTGAAGATATGGCCAGATACATCTTAGAGATTAACAATGAATTAGGAGTTTCTATTTTGCTTGTTGAACATGACATGGCAATGGTTATGGATATAGCGGATTGTGTAATGGCACTTGATTTCGGACAAAAAATTGCGACTGGGTCGCCAAAAGAAGTACAAAGTGATCAGCGAGTAATAGCTGCTTATTTGGGGGAGGCGTCATGAAATCTCAAATTCATCATGAAATTGATTTAACAGAAAACGAACTAATCAATTTACCTGCCAAACTTCTTGAACATTCACAGATACGACCGCACGATGTAGCTATGCGACACAAAAGGTTCGGCATTTGGAAAGAATTTACATGGGAAGAATATTTGAACAAAGTGAGATCTGCTTCTTTAGGGTTTTACGAACTAGGAGTCAGAGAAGGTGACAAAGTTGCAATTCATTCAGAAAACAGACCTGAGTGGGTTTTTGCAGATTTAGCAGCTCAAACAATCGGGTCCGTGTCAGTTGGAATCTACCCAACGAGTCCTGCCGCAGAAGTCGAGTACCTATTGAGCCACTCTGAGGCCAGTGTCCTAGTAGTTGAAGACGAAGAGCAACTTGATAAAGCTTTAGAAGCATGGGATCGATTAGAAAAATTACAGAAAATAGTTGTTATTGACCCAAGAGGTGTAAAGGAACTTGATGACCCAAGGATCATCACTTTTGAAGACTTACTTAATTTAGGTGATTTGGTTGTCGGCAAAAGTTTTGAGGAAATGACTAAAACTATTACATCTTCTGAAACTGCAATAATCGTTTATACATCGGGAACAACAGGTCCTCCAAAAGGAGCGATGATAACTCATGAAAATCTGAGATTTGCTGCAATTACTTGGGGTCTTGTTTACGAATACAGAAAAAATGACGAGGTTTTATCATATCTTCCCTTATGTCATGTGGCTGAGCGTGTCATCTCTGTTGCCAATGGCGTTTATCACGGCTATGTAGTTAACTTTGGCGAAGACACCAATTCTTTTATGGAAGATTTGCGCGAAGTACAACCGACTTTTTTTCTGGGAGTCCCCCGTATATGGGAAAAAATGCTGGCTGCTATTCAGATTCGATCAAATGATGCAACATGGTTAAAACGATCTTTGTTTAATTTTTGGATGAAACAAGGTGGGTTGCTTCTACAAAGACGTTTGAACAAAAAAGGCACTTTTATTGATTCAATATGGTTTGGAATCGGCTGGTTGTTCGTTTTTAGGTCATTGAAAAAAAGATTGGGAATGATGAGAGTACGCGAAGCCCTATCTGGTGCGGCACCGATAGCGCCACAAGTACTTCAATTTTTCATGTCAATTGGTATACCCGTTCGTGAAGGATACGGAATGACTGAAAATACAGCTGTTGCAACTATTGTTCCGGCTGATGAGTTGCATTTAGGTTCTGTTGGTAAATCACTACCTCACTCTGAAGTTCGAATAGCTGAAGATGGAGAAATACTTACGCGCTCAGATGGAACCTTTAGAGGGTATTTTAGAAATCCGGAAGCAACCAAAGAAACGATTATAGATGGTTGGTTACATACAGGAGATATAGGTCATATAGATGGAGACGGACATCTGTGGATTACAGATCGTAAAAAAGACATAATCATCACAGCAGGTGGGAAAAATTTGTCACCATCTGAAATAGAAAATCGTATAAAAATTTCCCCTTACATTAGGGAGGCTATGGTTGTCGGAGATAAGCGTAAATATCTAACGGCGTTAATTGGAATTGAAAGTGACACGGTAGGCGATTGGGCTACACGTCAAGGGATTCCCTACACCACTTATGAAGATCTCTCATCTAAAGATGAAGTAAACGAATTAGTTTCCATGATTATTAATGACGCAAACAAAGATTTAGCTCAGGTGGAAACAGTTAAGTATTTTAAATTAATACCAATAGAACTTGACCATGAAGACGGTCAACTCACAGCTACACAAAAAGTAAAGCGAACGGCTATTACCGAACAGTTTGCCGAATTGATCGAGAGTATGTATTAATGGATCAACTTTTACAAGGCATATTCGATGGGATAGCTCTCGGGGCCAGATACTCCTTAATAGTTCTTGGTTTTGTGGTCATCTATCGAGCAACTGGAATAATTAATTTCGCCCAAGGAGGGTTTCTTCTGATAGGTGCATTTTTGACCTACAATTTCAGCCAAACCTGGGGATGGAATTTTTATCTTTCTTTGCTTCTTTCAATGATTGTTACCGCAATGATCGCAGTTCTAATTCAGTTACTACTTTTGCACCGTTCATTAAAAGAAATATCTGCCGGTGTCTTTTGTTTAATTTCCTGGTCCATATTTTTTTATAACGGCAACAGCCACTTGACTTCCTTGATAGTTGGAATTTTTGTTGGAGTGTGTATTTATTTCTTAGTAAAAAAATTCGAAATCCGTTTTGGAGCAAGTCAATCAAATGAATTGCCAATTTTTGGGTCAATCATCGTCACCATAGGCATACTTTTTGTAATCAAACAAGTAGTTCCATCTATCTGGGGTTTTGCCGAAAAAAATATGGGAGACCCATGGGGTTTTAAGATAGTCAAGGTAGGTGATTTAGTTTTCACACATGCAAAGCTTTGGACAATTGCTTTAACTGCAATTGCGCTTTTAGGTTTTTTCTTAGTTAATCGATATACAAAAATCGGTATAGCAATGAGAGCTGCCCATTTTGACCACGAAGCAGCCTTTGCTCAAGGCATTTCTTTGAAGGTCGTCTTCGCTACTGCTTTTGGAATCGCTGGTGCAGTTGCTGCTTTAGCGGGAACTGCAACTGGTGTGGGAATAGCACAGTTAACACCGAATATGGACTTGATAGTATTTCTTGCTTTTCCAGCAATGATATTGGGGGGCTTTGATTCTCCGGGAGGTGCTGTTGTAGGGGGAATCATCGTTGGAATTATTCAAAATTTGACAAAGGTATACCAGCCTGAATGGGATCTGGATTGGTTAGGAGTCGGATTTGACAGAGTAATGGTCTTTATTGTGATGCTTATCATTTTAATGATCCGACCGTACGGACTTTTTGGCACTAAAGAAGTGCACAGAGTGTGAGTTGAAAATGGCTAATCCTTCAAAAGAACTAAAAGTTCGCTATCAGCAAGATCTAATGATTTGGAGAACTCCTTTATTAAGAGCTGGTTTATTAACTTTATTATTTCTTTACATTTTGAGCCCGATAATTTGGGAGAGTTTTGTAGTAACTAAATTTCTTGACGATATAGGGCTGACCATGACAACGCTGAATTATGCTGGCGTGTTTGCAGTTGGAGCAATTGGTTTAAATTTACTGACCGGTTACACGGGGCAAGTTTCATTAGGGCATTCAGTTTTTGTTGGAGCTGGAGCATATTTTGCTGCATATGCGGGATCAACATGGGATTTACCCTTCATAGTTTGGTTGCCGGGTTCACTTTTAGTTGGTTTTTTAATTGGTTTTATAGTGGGACCCCTGGCGCTAAGACTTCGCGGAAACTATTTAGTGGTTGTGACCTTAGGTTTGGTTTTTTTAGGTGACCATATTTTTAGGAATTGGAAGTCAGTTACTGGTGGAAGTACAGGAGTTTCGGTTACAGGAGCTTCGTTAAAAATTGGTCCTATTGATTTTAGAAACTTTGAAGTTTTCGGTCATGAATTTGAAAAATCTCAATCATTTTTTTGGCTTATTTGGGGTTTTGTCGCTCTTGTCGCACTACTTGTTAAAAATATAGTTAGAACAAGACCGGGAAGGGCATTACAGGCAGTAAGAGATCGTGATATCGCAGCTGAAATAATTGGAGTAGATCTCTTACATTACAAGACTATGGCGTTTGCAATTTCTAGTTCAATTGCTGCTCTTGCCGGAGCACTTTTCGGGGTATTGCAGTCATTTATTAGCCCTATAGATTTCGGCTTGTTAGTAGCAATTCAATACATAGCAATAATTATTTTGGGAGGAATGGGAACAATTCACGGATCGATAATCGGTGCTCTTGTTTTAGGAAGTCTTCCCAGACTCGTTGAAAATATTTCTAGAGATTATGACCTTCCAGGCGTTAGTGGAGACCAAGGAGGAATTGGAGGCATACTCTCTATCTCTTCTTTGAATCACATTATCTATGGCATACTTATCGCTGCATTTTTGTTACTTGAACCTCGAGGAATTGCAGGAATATGGATGCGTATAAAAACTTATTTTAAAACTTGGCCTTTTTCTTATTAACAGAAATTTCGTATGGTCATTTGGAATCAACGCGTGAGAGAATTTAATACCAAATATAGATTTTATTAGGTAGGGAGAATTATGAGTAGTATTCGATACGGAGCTCGATCACAAGAAGCGATCCGTAACAGAGAGCTTGAAGCAACAGGTCGAGAGACATGGTCAGATTCTTTAGAAGCGGTTTATGAAACTGATCCCGATGTCATTGCTGCTGTTCTACCACCACCTTTAGAACCGGGACCAGAACCACTAGTAAGGCTTAATATTTCAACAGTAACCATGCCTGGCAATTTGGTATTTGGGGCTGGATGGTTCGGAGTTCAAGCCTGTCATGGAGAAGTTTTAGGTGAATACCCATTGCTAATGCCGATGACTACTGAACAAGCAACAGTTGGGGGTCGTGAAACATTTGGAGAACCTAAAAAGATTGCAGAGATTCAGGCAAAAAGAGAAGGTGGTGATATTCACAGCACAATAAAGCGTTTAGGTTTTACAGTCGCAGAGATAAAAGGCAAAATCATCGGTGAAAGAGATCTAATATCAAATGAAAGAATTGATTTTTATTTCAAATTACTTCCATCACCTGAAGGACCTACAAAACTTGATGGAGATCCTTTTATAGTTCACTCTAAAAAATCTTCACGTGAACGGAAAGCAGAAGTTGTGGAAGGTGAAGTTATTTTGGGTGATTCACCATTAGATCCAGTAGCAGACTTACCAGTAACAAAGTTGCATTCGATTACTCTTTCTCAGCGTGCGACAGTGGTCAATGCGCGTACTGTAGGGACTGTTCCGGCTGAAAATTTGATACCTTTTGTTCATCAACGTTACGACGATCTTTCAGTTCTCGGAGTAAAAGACACAGATGAATAAGGAGGGTAGATGTCTATCGAAGTAAGTACAGGTGAAGAGCCATACTTAATTGTTTCTTCTGATACTCATGCTGGGCTTCAGTGTGAGAATTACCGTCCTTATCTTGAATCGTCTCTACATGATGAATTCGATAAATATGTAGAAGAAAGGCATGAACATCGGCGAATAACTGAAGAAGTTAACGCTGATTTTCTGGAGAAATGGGAGGGCGAAAACGAGGAAGGTCTTAAAGGTGCATATGACTCCTCAGTTAGAAATGGGGTTATGGATTCTGATGGTATTTCAGGCGAAATAATTTTTGCTGACGGTGACGCTGTTACAGGACAAGAATCACCACCTTTTGGTGCTGGTTTAGCTGCCGGTCAGATTACTGATCCAAAACTTGCTTTTGGGGGAGCTAGGGCTCATAACCGTTGGTTAGAAGAATTTTGTGGGGATGACCCTGTTAGAAGAGCTGGGATTGCTTTAGTTCCAATAACTCATGACGTGGATGAAGCTGTAAAGGAAATCGAATTACTTGCTGAAAAGCCAGGTATTTATGGTGTGATGGTCCCAACTATGTGGCATGGTTTTCCACCTTATGGATCTGATCATTATGACAAGGTATGGGCAGCGTGTAGTGAGACTGGTCTCGTAGTTCACACTCACTCTGGCGAAGCAGATTTTCCGAGTTATGGAGAAAACATAGCTATGTATATTAGCGAGGTACCTTTTTGGACTCATAGGATCCTGTGGCAACTTTTGTTTTCAGGTAAGTTTGATCGTTTTCCTGGATTGAAATATGCAGTAGTTGAATGTGGTTCATTTTGGATCGGAGATATTTTGTGGAAAGCCGATATTAATTTTGGTGGTACAAACAAAATAAAAAAAATGGGTTCAAGAATGAAAGGACTAATATCGCGACTTCCTTCAGAATATTTTGGTTCTAATGTTTTTATAGGTGCTTCCACTATGTCGCGAGAGGAAATCAGACGTAGACATGTAAATGGAATCAATGCCTTAATGTGGGGTACCGATTATCCACATCCTGAAGGGTCTTGGCCAAATACAATTGAGCGACTTGAGAATGATTTTAGAGATGTGTCAATCGAAGACACTCGTCGCTTGCTTGGAATTAACGCTGTTGAATGTTACGGCCTTGATTTCGAAGGATTAAACGCTGTTGCAAATCGTGTTGGTCCAACTCCAGAAGAACTCAACCAAGACCCGAAATTAAGAACTTCTGAAAATGCACTACGTGAAGCCCGTTGGTGGCTTGATGAATACGGGTGTGAATTACAGTACTAAGGAATCTAATGGATGAACATCATGTAATAATTTCAGCTGACAGCCACTGTGGAGCAGATCTTCGCCAATATAAAGATTATTTAGAGGTTAAATTTCATAATGAATTTGATGAGTGGGCGAATGTAATTGAAGCTGATCAAATCAAAATGGATGAACTATATGCAGGTTTAGAAAAATCGCCTCGAAATGTTGGAATCGGCGGAGATCCCGAACTTGATGCAGATCGCAATTTTTCAAGCTCCCGTCGTTTAAAAGAGCAAGAAGATGATGGTGTCGTAGCTACGGTACTTTTTCCTAACACCACGCCGCCTTTTGCACCCCCCGCAGCTAGCCCTTTTGAAGCTCCTCCTTATAGTGATGATTTTGAAAAAAGATGGGCGGGTTTAAGAGCGCACAATCGGTGGTTGGCTGACTTTGTTTCTGAAGCACCAGAAAGACGTGCAGGAGTAGCGCAGATTTTCCTTGGCGACGTTGAAGGTTCAGTAGAAGAAATCGAATGGGCATTTGACCACGGTTTACGGGGAGGGATTTTGGTTCCTGGGGCTCCTCCAGATTCACCGTTTGAACCCTTATATTCGCCAAGCTATGAACCGATATGGTCTGCCGCAGCAGATTTTGAAATGCCTTTGAACCATCATGCTGGAGGAGCAACGCCGGATTTTGGGTCTTATTTTCCTGCTTCATTAGCTGTTTTTATGATTGAAGTTACATGGTGGAGTCAAAGAGCTCTTTGGCATTTGATGTTTAGTGGGGTTTTTGAACGACATACAAACTTACAGTTCGTTAATACTGAAACTGGAACTGCGTGGTTGCCTGACACATTAGAAAAACTTGATTCCTTCTACGAACGAATGAAATATGGAAAATATGGTTCGGAAACTATTTTTGGGGGGATGGCGGTCGAGCAATTATCACTAAAACCTAGTGAGTATTGGCAAAGACAATGTCACATCGGGGCTAGTTTTCTACGGCCAACTGAGGCTCACTTATGCAAGGAAATTGGTATTGATAAAATTATGTGGGGATCAGATTATCCACATACGGAAGGTTCGTATCCTTACACGCGTGACCATCTTCGGTTAACTTTTGCCGATTTCTCTTCAGAAGACGCAACACAGATCTTGACTGAGAATGCTGCCCGCTTGTACAAGTTTAATGTTGATGCACTACGACCTTTAGCTGAAAAAATTTGCCCGACGAAAGCTGAAGTAGCAACTCCAATAAATTATGCAGAGATAGCGGAAGATGCAAAAGGCTGTCCCGGCATGAATCCTTTGAATCAGGTACAAAAAGTATGACTTTGAAACCATTGGAACTTAAAAACGAAATAGCTGTTGTTACAGGTGGAGCAAACGGAATAGGAAAAGGAATCGTAAAGGCTCTCCTTGAAGAAGAAATGAAAGTAGTGATCGCTGATATAGAGCAGTCAGTACTTGATGCAACAGTAGAGGAGTTTTCAAGTTTCGGTGATGTTTCTGGTTTCGCGACTGATGTAAGTGATCCTGTTTCAGTTGAATCATTAGCAGATCATGTTTTTTCAACTTTTGGAAAATGTACCTTGTTGTTTAATAACGCGGGAGTTGGTTCGGGAGGTGGTGGAAAAGCATGGGATCATGAGCCAAATGATTGGAAATGGTGTTTTGGTGTAAATGTTTTCGGAATGTCTAATGGCGTGATGGCTTTTGTTCCTAGAATGCTTGAATCCGGCCAACCTGGCCATGTGATTAATACTTCTTCAGGTGATGGTGGTTTTGCACCGGTTCCGATGGCTTCGATTTATGCATCAAGTAAAGCTGCTGTCAGTTGTTTTACTGAAGCTTTGCAACATCAACTTGTTTTGGAAGATAAAGACATAGGAGCGTCTGTTTTTTATCCGTCTGGTGGTCTTATGAATACAGGTCTTTTTAATTCACAGAGAAATCGACCAAGTGAATTGGAAAGAGTTAAAAATCCTGCCAAACGCAAACCAATGACTTTTGAAGAATTAAAAAATATGCTTGAACAGTCGGGGCGTGAGATAAAAGTGGCAGATCTTGATGAGCTAGGCAGATTCGTAGTTAAGAGTGTTATTAGAAGACAATACATAATTGCTAAAGATCTAGAAGAAACCGTTCAGTTACTTCACCGCAGAGCTGACGCGATAGAACGTTTTGAAGTCCCACCTCATCATGAAATGGGAATTTGATATCTTATAAAAATTGGCGGAAGGTGTGGGATTCGAACCCACGGTGACCCGGAGGCCACAACGGCTTTCGAGGCCGCCCCATTCGTCCGCTCTGGCAACCTTCCTTAGCTCATTGATGGTACTACGGTTACAGATTTACCGAGTTTATTGGCGATTAACATTAAAGAAATCACTCAAAAGTTTTGAACATTCTAATGATCTGACTTCTCCGATAATTTCTACTTGATGATTGAGGCGAGGATCGACACCGAAATTGTAGAGAGATCCCAAAGATCCAGCTTCTACACTCGGTGCTCCCCAAATTACTTTTTTTATACGAGATGCCCAAATTGCACCTGCGCACATAGGACAGGGTTCAAGTGTTACAACTAGGGTAGCTTCTTCAAGTCTCCAACTTTTCTCTAATTTTACAGCATCTCGTATAGTCAGAATTTCTGCGTGTGCAGTTGGATCGTTTGTTGTTTCCCTTTCGTTATGCCGACTAGCAACAATTCGTCCACCCATTTCAATAATTGCACCCACAGGAACCTCTCCAGCATTTTTTGCAGACAGTGCTTCTTGAATGGCAAGTTCCATTAATTCATCATTTGTCATATGCGCACGATAACTCCTTTTATAATTTTGCAACAAAGACTCTTTTAAGAAATTTTTTTAACTGACAAAAAGTCGGCGATATCCTTAAGTTAGATTCATTTTGAATCTTGGAAGGTTGCGAGAGTGGACGATTCGGTCACCTTGGAAAGGTGATGTGGCCTCCGGGTCACCATGGGTTCGAATCCCATACCTTCCTCCAGTTCTAAAAAATCAAATTAGGTCTATATGATTTTTTGTGTGTATATTTATCTCGTTTCTTACGAAGACACAGTCTCCTACTAGGCTTCGGTTCGATGGAATTCACATCTTTGTATCGCCGTTATAGGCCTGGTTGTTTTGCTGACATGAAAGGTCAAGGTCATGTAGTTGCTGCTTTGCAAAATGCAGTAAAACAAGATCGTGTTTTTCATGCTTATCTATTAAGTGGGCCTAGAGGAACAGGTAAAACAACCGCAGCTCGGATTCTGGCAAAAGCATTAAATTGTGAACAGATTCAGGACGGCGAACCATGTTGTAAATGTGATTCATGTTTATCTATTGATAAAGGTATTTCTTTTGACTTGCATGAATTGGATGCAGCCTCTAATAACAAAGTAGATGACATTCGTGATTTATTGTCAAAGGTGGCTTTGGGTACACCCGGTAGAACAAAGGTGTATCTCTTAGATGAGGTACACATGCTCACTTCTGGAGCGGAAAATGCATTGTTGAAAACATTAGAAGAACCGCCGGATCACGTTATTTTTGTGATGGCAACAACTGAACCGCATAAAGTTGTAGAAACTATAAGAAGTCGATCACAACATTTAGAACTTAACTTGCTGTCAGCGGAGCAACTTCGAGAATTGCTTGAAGAAATTACACAAGATGCTGGTTTGGAGGTTGGAGATGAAGGTCTCATCCAAGCGATTCGTGAAGCTAAAGGATCAGCACGCGATGCGCTTTCTGCACTTGACAAAATAGTTGCTGGGGGGTCAAGTGTTCAAGGAAGTTTTATTGATGACTTATTAGATGGAATAGCCGCAAGTGATTCTAAAAAGTTACTTAAAGTAATTAACGAAGCGATCGGAACCGGTAAAGAGCCCAGACTTGTTGGAGAGAATTTATTGTCTTCTTTAAGAGAAGCTTTTTTATTCTCGATGGGAGTGCCGTTAGAAGGTTTAACTGATGAAGAAAAAGAAAAAATCAATAAATTTTCTAAGCAAGTCACTCCTGCTTTGATTACACGATCATTGGAAATATTAGGACTTTCTCTTGTTGACATGAGGAGGTCACCAGATCCCCGTGTTGATCTTGAAGTCGCACTGGTCAAAATTTCATCTAATCAAACTTCTTCAGATTCTTCCACATTAGATTCATTGGAATCCAGAGTGACGCTGTTGGAGGAAACAATTAGAGATTTGAAGTTAACTAATAGTACAAGAGAAAAAAAAGGCAATTCTCAGGTAGTTTCTGATCAGACTGAAGAATTAGGTAAAAAAACTTTAGAAGCTGAATCACTACAAAATAATTTGGGTAATAACGAGAGTGAATTGTCAAAAAGTGTTTCAAAAGTAGATGTTGAAAAAAAAGGTATTCCAACTAAACAACAGTTTGTCGATTCCTGGGGAGAAGAACTGTTGCCCAAACTCTCAAAGAAAGCAAGGGCTAGATTTTCAGCAGGTAGACCAGTTTCAGTTGATGAAAACGGTGTGACAATAGCCTTACCGAATGAACCACACCTCAGACGTTGTAGTGAGTTATTAGGTGAGCTGGAAGCGGCCATTAAGAATACATTTGGTGTCTTAGTGCCAGTTCTGCTTGCAGTTGATGATCAATCATTATCTTCGCTTTCACCACCGAATCCTGTAAAACCTCCAACACCAGTAAATAATGATGAAGATCTAGATCTATCTGATTTGGTTGAGGCAGATCCTAATTCCGGTTCAGCTGTTGAAAGACTTTCACAAGCTTTTCCTGGTGCAGAAATAGTTGAATCAGAATAGGACTATTTTAGAAATGGTATTTTATGTACATTGATGCTGTAGAAGAAGTCATTGACGCTCTGGGTCGATTACCAGGTATTGGACCAAAATCAGCTCAAAGAATTACTTTTCATTTGATGCGTCTTCCTGTTGAAGATATAGAACTTTTAACAAGTGCGATTTCATTAATGAAAGAGAAGATTAGATTTTGTGATTCTTGTTTCAATATTTCTGAACAAGAACTATGTCCTATTTGTAAAGATGGCCAGCGTGATAAAGGAATGTTATGCGTGGTTGAAGAGCCAAAAGATATTATCGCTTTAGAGAAAACAGCAGAATTTAGAGGTAAGTATCACGTTTTGGGCGGTTCTATAAGCCCTATTGACGGTATCGGACCTGAGCAGTTAAAAGTTGCGGAACTTCTTCGACGAATTGAACCTGAAAGAATTGAAGAGGTTATTATCGCGATGAATCCCAATATCGAAGGCGAAGCAACCGCTATATACATTGCTCGCTTGCTTGAACCGCTGGGTGTAAAAGTGACAAAAATAGCCAGTGGATTACCTGTTGGAGGAGATTTGGAATACGCCGACGAATTGACTTTGGGAAGAGCATTAGTGGGACGTCATCCAGTTAATGAAGAATATAAAAACGTTTAAAATGAACGCCTGCAACTGGGAAGCTATCCAGTTGCAGGCGCTCTAAAGTTGGGTGGAGGGAGTTTCCCAACACTTTACGATTACATTACAAGATTTACAAAAATATGACAAATTTGTTACGGAATGCTTTAAAAAGGGGAAACATAAGTGGAAATTGTAACGGAGAAGTAAGTGATGTTAAATCAAATTGATCATGTAGCAATAGCGGTGCACGATTTAGAAGCAGCTATTGAATATTACGGTAGAGCTTTTGGGGCTGAAGTATGTCATCGTGAGATAGTAGAAAGAGATGCTGTAGAAGAAGCGTTAATTAAGGTTGGGGAGTCTTATATACAATTAACTACTGGCACTAGTCCAGAATCACCGATTTCTATTTTTTTAGATAAAAGAGGAGAAGGAATTCATCATATTGGTTATCGCGTTGATGACTGCCAGAAGGCTTTAGACAGTTTGGTAGCAGCAGGTGGAAGAGCCATTGACGAAAAACCAAGACCTGGTTCACGAGGAACGACTGTTGCTTTTGTTCATCCAAAAGGATCTTTCGGCACCCTTATTGAACTAGTGCAAGAAAACTTCTAAGAATGAAAAAATAATGGAAATTCACTTAGTCGATGGCACTTATGAATTGTTTCGACACCATTTTGCAGTTCCCTCACATATGACTTCAGAAGGTATAGAAGTTGCTGCAACGCGAGGAGTATTAGGGACATTAGTTCGTTTACTAGAAGATGGAGCTACTCATATTGGAGTTGCAACTGATCATGTAGTTGAGTCATTTAGAAATGATTTATTTGATGGTTATAAAACTGGAGAAGGAACTCCCCCAGAAATTATGTCTCAGTTTCCTCTAGTTGAAGCTTTAATTGAAGCAGCTGGATTTATTACATTTCCCATGATTGAATTTGAGGCTGATGATGCCTTGGCTTCGGCAGCTCGTATAGCTAAAGAAGATCCGTCAGTAAACAGAGTTCTAATATGTTCTCCTGATAAAGATTTAGCACAATGCGTTACAGATGATGGAAGAGTTGTTCAATTCGATCGTAGGCAAGAATTAATTTATGACTCAGATGCTGTTAAAGAAAAGTTTGGAGTATCACCCACATCTATTCCAGATTTTCTTGCACTAGTCGGAGATTCAGCCGATGGCATACCTGGATTGCCGGGTTGGGGCGCAAAGTCTTCATCACTTTTATTGGCCCATTACGGAAAAATTGAAAAGATTCCCTTAGATCCAAATAAATGGGAAGTTCCAGTAAGAGGAGCGGTCAAACTTGCTGAAACGCTTTCACAGAATTTTAAGAAAGCACAACTATATAAAGATCTCACAATTCTACGAGACAACGTGCCGGTGATATCTAATGTTTCTGAACTTGAATGGTTTGCCCCCAAAGAACATTTCACTGATTTATGTAATCGACTTGATGCTTCAAAATTGGCAGAGAGGCTCAAAAAACTTTCAAAGTAAAACGATTTTGTTCAAGGTTTTTTGAAATTTGAAATTATTTCTGAAACAGAATCGTGCCGAGAAATAATTTCTCTGTCTTCTGGTTTAATAAAACCCGAAGACGTAATGTCATCAAGTAAATCTATAAAATTCAACCAGAAGCCATTGTTATCTAATAGCATTACTCTCTTATATTTGTTGTGAAGTTTTAACTTGGTCCAAGTGGTAGCTTCAAAAATTTCTTCAAGAGTTCCCAGTCCCCCCGGTAAAGCACAAAAAGCGTCAGCTTTTTCATACATAGTTTTTTTCCGATCATGCATTGATTCAACTATGACAAGTTCATCTAGTGAAGTGTGAGCCATTTCTGTTTCTAAAAGGTTTTTTGGTACAACCCCCATTACCCACCCATCATTTTCTAAAACGGCATCTGCTATCGTGCCCATCACGCCAATTCCACCACCGCCGTAAACTAAACCAATCTTGTTAAGAGCCAGAGCTTCACCTAATTCTTTTACAAGTTCATGAACTGTTTCGTCAGTTCCCATGTATGCTCCGCAAAAAACTCCGAGCCATTTATTGGGATAATTTTTATTATTCTCAGAATTATTCATATTTTTTACTATTACTTTTATTTTGAATTGTTTAAAGTTGTCGACTACTTGATGCTATATCCCACATGCCGGTTAACCTTTTTGCATGGTTGATAATTCGATGGCAGATCGTATTGAAGATTTACGACGTCGTAAAGATGAAGCAATAAATGCAGGTCCTGATAGGGCTGTAGAACGACAGCATGAAAAGGGAAAGCTTTTAGCGCGCGAAAGAATTGATTATCTTCTTGATCCTGATTCCTTTCATGAACTCGACATGCTCGCACGACATCGGGCTCATGAGAGCGGAATCGAAGAGAGACCTTATACAGACGGGGTTATTACAGGTTGGGGAACAATTGATGGACGAAAAGTTTTTCTCTTTGCCCAAGACTTTACAGTTTTTGGTGGAGCACTTGGAGAAGTTTTTGCCGAAAAGATTCATAAAGTAATGGATTTATCCTTATCAGTAGGCGCACCATTAATCGGTTTAAACGATGGGGCAGGAGCTCGAATACAAGAAGGGGTTGTTGGTTTAGACGGTTACGGCGGAATTTTCTGGCGGAACGTCCAAGCTTCAGGTGTGGTGCCTCAAATTAGTGTGATTTTAGGACCTTGCGCTGGGGGGGCTGTTTATAGTCCTGCAATGACAGATTTTATTTTTATGGTCAGAGAAAAATCTCATATGTTCATAACAGGTCCTGATGTCGTTAAAACTGTTACAGGTGAAGAAGTTACTTTAGAAGAATTAGGCGGCGCTTCAAGTCATTCGACAAAATCAGGAGTAGCGACATTTGTTGGTGAAGATGAAAAGCAAGTCCTTGATGAAGTTAAAACTTTGTTATCTTATCTACCCTCTAACAATCTTTCCGAAGTACCTTCATTTGACACTGGTGATGATAGAAATCGACTTTGCCCTGAGTTAAATGACTTGTTACCAGATAGTTCAACTCAACCGTACGAAATGAGAGAAATAATACAAACGGTGGTCGACGATGGTGAGTTTCTTGAATATCACTCTTCTTGGGCCGCGAATATTGTTTGCGGATTTTCACGTTTAAATGGAAGAAGTGTCGGAGTGGTGGGAAATCAACCTACTAGATTTGCTGGTGTGCTTGACATCCAAGCATCTGAGAAAGCAGCACGATTTGTTCGTACTTGTGATGCATTCAATATTCCACTTATAACATTTGTCGATGTTCCTGGCTTTTTGCCAGGAGTCGATCAAGAATATGGAGGGATTATTAGACATGGAGCCAAGCTGCTTTATGCCTATTGCGAAGCTACCGTTCCGCGCATTCAGGTAATAACTCGAAAAGCCTATGGCGGTGCTTATGTAGTTATGGATTCAAAATCAGTTGGATCGGATCTTTCTCTCGCATGGCCAACTGCAGAACTTGCTGTTATGGGACCTCAAGGAGCAGTTGAAATTATTTATCGTCGTGAATTACAAGAGGAAAAAAATCCAGATTTAAAACGAAATGAATTGGTTGAGGATTATCTTGAGCGTTTCGCCAATCCTTATATTGCTGCAGAAAGAGGATTTGTAGATGATGTTATTGATCCGGCAGAGACTCGTAAGCGATTAATTGATGGATTAGAAATGCTGGCTTCAAAGAGAACTGAAACTCCGCGACGTAAACACGGGAATATCCCACTTTAGGAAATTATGAAAGTTTTAAATATTGGAGCAGAGGGTGCTTCTAAGGAAGAGCTAGAAGCGATAAAGATCGCCTTTGAACAAATGGCATCTGACATTTTTTGCACTAATAATGAAAATGACCGAGACAGAGAATCAAAAGACTGGAAATTTTCTGGCAGATGGTGGTTAGAAAACGATAATGCTAACTATCAAAGTGGAGTATGGAAATAGTAACTTTATTCTGTTTCAATAGTTACTGAACGTATAAGCAGTTGCCTTTTTGGGCTACCTCCGTAAGGTGAGTTTTCGTCTTTTTCATATAAGTCCATCATTTTTTTCAGAACAGATAAGCCTTGTGGATCTGTTTCGCCAAAAACTATGTAGCTACCCTGATTGTCTAGCAGACTGACTTCCTCTCCCGTAGAAAAGAAAAATTGAGCACCAGAACTATTAAGGCCAGATGAGCGTGCCATGATTAATTGGCCAGGCGAATACGTGAAAGGACCTTTTACACCTCCATTACTTAATGGTAAGAAAAGTCCTCCTTCATCTGAAATGGTATAACCAGGCCCTTGATCTGACCAATCGTTGGTGTGAGGCGAACCACCCTGAATTATTCCTATAGACGGATCAAGACGAAAAAGAAGAGTGTTGTCGTAGTAGCCATAGTTAGTTAATACAACAAAATTGTTTGTTGTATTAGGAGTTAGAGAGGTATCTAGAGCAACTCTAATTTCACCCTCTGTTGTATCGAAAACAGCGGTGTGATTTTTCTGTGGTTCTATGCAGCGAGGAGGAGGTCTTGTAAAGTCAATAGTTCGCGGAGAAGATTTATCATTTTTTGGACAATTTGTAGGAAGTATGTTGCTAGAAAATTCGTTATCACCATCTTGGTTGGAATCTGAATTTGAGAAAACGAGTGCAACACCACTTCCTAAGAGAACAAAAACCAAAAGAGCAGCAGTGATTCTTGTTTTATTAGAATGGTTGCCTGAATTTTCTATCGGGCGGCGAGTTTTTTTAACCATAGATAGATCATATTAATTTAAGTTGTTTTAGCAATCTTTAATTTGAGCGAATCTGATGCCTTGAGACCGCTAGCGTAGATGTCTATGGGATTACTTGTTCAAAAGTTTGGCGGAACTGCAGTAGGAGATCCTGAACGTATACGAGCTGTTGCGGATCATATTGCACGAACTGTTAATAGTGGAAATCAGGTAGTAGTAGTTGTTTCTGCTATGGGTAAAGAAACTGACGAATTATTGCGTTTAGCTGAAGATGTATCAAGTAAACGGCCAGGTCGTGAAATGGACATGCTTATTACCGCGGGTGAGCGGAAAGCAATGTCTTTATTGTGCATGGCTCTTCATGATCTAGGAGTTAAAGCGGATTCGTTTACAGGAAGTCAGGCTGGTTTTTTAACTGATACAAATCATCAAAATGCCAAAATTCTTGAGGTAAAACCTGACCGTATAGAGAAGGCCTTATCTGAAGGCCGAGTGCCAGTTGTAGGAGGTTCTCAAGGAGTTTCAGTTGATAATAATATTACTTTTTTGGGAAGAGGAGGTTCTGACACGACTGCTGTTGCTATAGCACACGCAGTTAAAGCCGATGCATGCGAATTGTACACAGATGTAACAGGTGTTTTTACGACTGACCCTCGTGTAGTTCCCTCAGCTCGACTTATGTCAAATGTATCTTTTGATGAACTTTTAGAAATGACAGCTACTGGTTGCCCTAAGCCAGCAATGCGTTCTGTTGAATATGCCCGAACTCATGGAGTTAAATTGCATATTCGTTCGGCATTCACATGGCAAGAAGGAACATGGGTAGGAGAGGAGAAAATAGAAATGGAACAAGCAATAGTCTCAGCGGTAACTCATGATACTTCTGAGACAAAAATGACAATTTCAGGTGTCCCAGATAAGCCTGGTATAGCTGCAGGCGTTTTTCGCGCCCTTTCTGATGTTGATGTAAATGTTGACATGATTGTCCAAAACACTTCAGAGGATGGTGTTACTGATATATCTTTCACGGTTCCACATGGTGACCTAGAAGTTTCAATGTCGATAGCTGAGAATTTAGTCGGAGAAATTGGAGCATCTGGAGTTTCATCAGATACAGAAGTAGCGCGGGTTACTGTAATCGGAGCTGGTATGAGGTCAAATCCTGGTGTTGCAGCCTCTATGTTTGAAACTCTTGCCGAAAATGGAATTAATATTCAAATGATTTCAACTTCAGCGATTCGAATCAGTTGTATGGTTGCAGAAAATCAAATCAATGAAGCTGTCCAAGCACTCCATGAAACTTTTGGATTAGCGGAATCTTGATCTTTCTTTTTAGTATTTTTCTTCCATTATGAAAAAGCTTTATTAGGTAGAACCATGTTTCGAAGAACTATTTTAAGTGTGTTTCTAATAGCTTGTTTAAGTTGTTGCGGTTCTCAAGCAACCGTTGACGAAAATAATGATTTCGAAACAATTCAGAAACCTTCAAGTCAAGTCAGTGAATTGAATGATTCTCTACTACAAGGAGATTTCTCTGTAGATCCCTATCTTTACAACCTTTCTGATTCTCAGATGAGTTGTGTAGTAGATCAACTACTCATTTTTTTCACTCCAGAACAAGTCAGTAATATAACTAGTGAAGGTCCCAACAATAAACAAAAAGATGCTGCTCTTTCCGCATTAGAGATATGTGATCTACTAGTTACAATTACAAACTTAGGGATCTTAGAAGGCATTAATAATTCCTTCGGAACTTTTCCGAATGATACCGACTGTGTTCTTTCAACAATTAGAGAAAAAGAGTTAGTTCCAATTTTTGAAATTTTGTTTTCTGAAATTGATTCAACGGAAATGTCTGAAAAAGTAGAAGAAATATTGTTAGAAAGTCGGATATTAGATTTTTTGGTTACTTGTGTATTAGACGCACAATTTGGCCATTATCAAAACAAAGATTTTTTATGTAGTGGCTTATTCGACCGTATGGCGAAAATGATGACTGGAATAATTCGTAGCGGCATTCAAGTAGAAGAAGGTCCGACAGTTAATCCTGATTTGTTAATTGAATTGTTTTCGCTATCCGATGAGATTTATATTTGGCTTTCAAAAAATGTTGATATAGCAATTACAGATGATGCAGCAATAGTTCGTGATGCATCTATTTATGTTTCAAAAGTGATGATTGAGTCTTTTAAAGATCTAGGAGTTGATGCCGAACCAGAAGAAGTTTTAGAGGCAATGTTTGTTGCCATCGTCAGACTCGATGCTGAATTGGCAGAGGAAAGAACTTCGATTAATCAAGCGCAAGAAAGATTAGAAAAACATTTAATTTCTGTGTGTGGTGATTCAGCGGCTTACCTTTTTAATCTGCTGTCTGGAATAGGGCAAAAGATTTGAAAACATCAATTAGATCAAAAAAATTTATCTCATGGATTTTTATATTCTCACTTTTAACAGGCTGCGGAGCCAGTCTTCGTAGTTCTGAAAAAGTTCAAAATGAACCATTAGAAGCTTTGACAAAACCAGACAACAAAGAAAATCAAATTCTTCCGGCAAACGAAGAAAATTCTTCTACGCAAAGTTTCACTCCACTTCCTAACTATGAACCTTTAACCACGGAAATCCCAGAAGGTTTCTGTCTTGCTCTAGCGGAAAAATCTGCTCAACTGATGATTGAAATTGAAAAAGAGTTGTTTTCTGCAGATACAAGTGAAGCCAAAATCTTACAAGAATTAATACTCACCTCTGAAGAGTTAGTTAGATGGTTATCAGCACGCGTTCCTTTTGTAGTAGCTAATGAAATTTTTGAGCTGGTTTCTTTTTACGAGGAATTAGCTGAAAAATTAAAGTCTGTTGATCCCCAAAATTCTACTCCTGTTCGCATTCAAGTCTTAATTTCTTCTTCTCTCCTCTCTTTAGATTCGGTAAGCCTTGAATCTTTTTTAAATGCTTCAAATCAATTAGGTTTATATGTCGATAATTCTTGTGGCCCTGGATATCCGTTATTAACCACATTTACTAATTTAGTTTCTAATCAAAAGGTAAATAATTTAGAACAGTCGGAGAACGTTATTAATGATTTTCTTGATATTTGGCCTAAGGAAGAAAAAGAAAATATTGTTACAAACTAATTTTCTAAAAATTTATTAAAAACAGTTAAAAATTTTGAACACCGATTTGAACACCCGTAGTCTGAATACATGAATATCGCTGTTGTCGGGGCCACGGGACAGGTTGGCCAAGTAATGAGAACCCTTTTATGGGAACGAGAATTTCCTGTTGGAGATATTAGATTTATGGCGTCTTCTCGTTCAGCTGGAAGCACTTTGAGTTGGGGAAACCAAGAAATAATTGTTGAAGACTCAGCGAAAGCCGATTGGTCAAATGTTGATATTGCTTTACTAAGCGCCGGTAAAACTGCATCGCTGGAAATCTCACCTGTGATAGCAGCTTCAGGAACGACAGTCGTTGACAATTCATCAGGATGGAGAATGGATCCAGAAGTTCCACTTGTAGTTAGTGAAGTAAATCCTGAAGCTCTTGATGAAATACCAAAAGGTATTGTTGCAAATCCTAACTGTACAACAATGGTTGCTATGCCAGTTTTATCTCCGTTGCATAAACGCGCAGGACTTTTATCACTTAGAATTTCAACCTATCAAGCAGTTTCCGGCGCAGGTTTAGCTGGTGTAGAGGAACTAGAAGTTCAGATTAATTCAGCTACAGGTAAAGCCACTCAACTTGCTTACGATGGTAAAGCTCATGAATTTCCTGAGCCGAGTTCTTTTCCGCAGTCAATTGCTTTTAATGTTTTACCGCATGCAGGTTCTTTTGTTGATGACGGTCGGGGAGAAACCGATGAAGAGCAAAAGTTGCGGAACGAAACCCGCAAAATCTTAAATATTCCTAATTTATTAGTTTCACCTGTATGCGTTAGAGTCCCTGTGTTTACCGGTCACTCTTTGGCAATAAACGCTGAATTTGAAAATTCTATTTCTCCTGAGGAAGCCACAGAAATACTTTCCAATACTTCTGGTGTCACTTTATGCGATGTTCCGACACCAATTGATTGCACAGGTATTGATGAAACTCTTGTTGGACGTATAAGAAAAGATGAAACTGTGGAAAATGGTTTAGCCCTATTTCTATCTGGTGACAATCTTCGTAAAGGTGCTGCATTGAATGCAATTCAAATTGCAGAAGAATTATTAAAACGCTGAGATAAGAAAGAAAGGTTTACTTATGAAAGTCGGAATTACACTTCCCGCTCAATTTCCATTTGGAAGTACAGAACAAATGCTTCCGATTTATGAGGAAATGGGAGCTGACTCATACTGGGCTCCAGATCATTTACTAGGAGTATTTCACCCGGCTTTATGGTCAGAGACACCTCTCTCAGCATTAGCAGCCGACCCAGATGCTTTTTATGATCCATTTGTTTATGGAGCACGGATTTCAACTATGACTGATAAAACGTATGGAATTTCAGTAACCGATTCAACTCGTCGAAGAGCAGCAGATCTAGCGCGTACGGCACTTTCACTTAATGATTTAATCCCTGGAGGATTCATTTTGGGAATGGGTTCAGGGGAAGCTGAAAGTCTTCTTCCTTTTGGGTACCCTTTCGATAAACCTGTAGGAATTTTTGAAGAGTGTCTTATTGAGTTGCGTTCTTTACTTGATGACGGTCATATGCCCGACAATAAGATTGGCCGTATGGGCTTACCTTTAGAAGCTGAAGGTAGAGGTAAACCAGCTGTCTGGATCGCTGGACATGGACCAAGAATGTTGCGTTTGACTGGCCAGTACGGTGATGGTTGGATCCCAGCATGGTGGTTATCACCTAAAGAATATGAAGACAAGCTTTCAATTATCGCTGAGCATGCAAAGTCATTTGGAAGACCTGTTCCAGAAGCTTCTTATCTAGCATTTATTTTGTTTTGTGAATCAATGGATAAAGCTGAAGAAATGTTTGAAAAAGAACCATTAGGTAAACTTTTCGGTCTTTTTGCGATGGGTGAGATTTGGGAAGAGCATGGTCTTGAGCATCCTTTAGGAAATGATTCAAAAGGTTTTATAGATGTGATCATTCATGATTTAAATGCAGATGATTTAAGAGATTTGGCACCAACAATTCCTTTTGAGATGGTAAAAAAAGTAGTTTTTGTAGGAAACGCACAAGAACTAGGTGAACAATTTGAAGGATATGCAAAAGCCGGTTTAGAACATTTGGTAGTTGGAAATCTCACAGGTGTTGTGGGCGGAATGGATGAGATAATAGCCAGAGGGATGGAATTACCTCAGCTTATGTCTGTACTTAAAGAACTCTAAATTTTTTTAGGGCGGATTTTTCACATAACGTTCCATCGCCGTTTCAAGAGACAAGTCAAGCTGATTGGCAATACTAGCTAACCAAGCTAAAACATCAGCTAACTCATGGAGTTGATCTTCTCGTGATCCTTTTCTAACGGCCTGAGCTAGTTCTCCGACTTCTTCACACAACCATGCAACTGTTGAGGGAAGACCACGGTTTCTATCATCTTCTCCATATAGATTTTCCATCAAGTTTTGTAATTGATTTAGGTCCATTTAAGAACCGTAATATGAGTAGGTAAAACTTTCAGGTATCCCCGTGTTAAGAGCTTTTTTGGTACACAATCTCATTTAATGATTTCAGATAGCGAAGCTAAAAATCTTCTACTCGCACTAGATGCGCTAGACGAATTGGAACAAGCGGCTCTAAAGATGGTCAGAGCTGAAATTGAATGTGGACCTGTTATAGATGGTCTGATGGCTGACCCGTTAACAGAAGGATCGCGATTAGACCTTCTTTATGTAGTTGATACGTTAGTCACAGACTTATTGACTGCTATGGGAAGACGCAGAACCGTTGGAACGTTACTCCAAGAAGCACCAGCAAGTTCAGCTCGCGATGCATTGACAGCGCATTTATCTGAACAAAATTAAAGAATTAAGAAGTCTCAGGCAATTTTGCTAAATTTTCAATGACTTCTACATTTGTAAGATTTAGAAGAGCATCTGGATTTATCTTTATTTTCTGATCCCGACTTCCACCCCCCACGATTATTGAAGCCCTTTCCATAACTGCTTCATCTATCCAGATGGGTAGAGGTGAGGGAAGACCAAAAGGCGTTACCCCGCCGACTATCATCCCTGTAATATTTTCAGTTTCCTCACCACCAGCGAAAGAAGCTTTTTTTGTCCCTAACTTTTTACGTATCACACCGTTTACGTCAAGTTTATGTGTCGCCAATACGAGACATAAAGTAAAAATTTTTGGATCCGATTTCCCAACGACCAAAATCGCGTTAGCTGAATCTTGGGGAGAAATTCCATAATTCTCACAAAAGCTGGCTGTATCAGCTAAATCAGGATCGCAAGGCATAATTTCATAATCGACTTTTAAGTGATTCAGCTCCGAGACTACTGCGTAACTCGAATCAGATTTTTTAGATTCATTCATAGGAACTCTAAGGTATTACTAAAAATTTACTTATTTGATCTAATTCCATAAAAAACAGAAGCAAGGACTAAAAATCCTCCGATAAAAGTCGTAACTTCAGGAACTTCATCAAACCACAGCCATACCCAAAGAGAAGCGAAGATAGTTTCTACCGGAGTAAACATGCTTACTTCTGCAGCTGAAGCATGTCTTGTAGCGGAAACCATGCATATTCGCGCAATCGGTCCTACAAACAAACCCATCCCCAGAGTACACAAAAGAGCACGTTTATCTAATGTGTCGAATTGAGCTGGGATAAAAGTAAAAAACATAATAAAAATTGGTGCAATCAAAACAACAAGAGTTCTGGACATTTCTTTGAAATGTCTCCAAATAACAAGATTGGTGCTAAAAACTAAGATTGCTAGAAGAGCCATTAGATCTCCATCGAGACCTCCAGTGGCTAAAGAACCTGAAACAATTATTAGGATTCCAAAAAATGTCCCACTTATAGCTTTCCAGATTCTCCCAGAAGTATTTTCACCTATAGCAAATTTGGCAATTAAAGCAGCAAAAATCGGAGCACCGGCAATAATGGTTACAACGTTTGCGACTGCAGTTCTCGTTACAGCTTGAATGAATGCAGTAGTTCCGATAGCTGCCAGAGCTGAAGAGATGAAGAGTGGCCATCTATAGTTTTTAATTTCTGATGCTAAGTTTTTACCTACTGTCTTCCAGACAATTACGGACATTGAAGGAACAGAAAAAACACCAACAAAAAAAGCGATAGTCCAACCATCTATTTCAGCAACTCGTGTGAACAAAGAGTCCGTTGAAACAATAAACATCCCACTGGCAGACAAAAATAAACCGAAAGGTCTACCTGAACGGGAGAACTGTTTTATTTTTCTCATCGGGGGACTTTACCTTGAAGCCCGATCAGGACACATGCTTTTCTATCTGAAAAGATTT
>CETM01102188.1_pt1 | contig 26526 bp, 26 predicted proteins | sample 361451 | NCBI WGS metagenome assembly CETM01 (sample SAMEA2622690, study PRJEB7988) | marine metagenome | isolation source: saline water (ENVO:00002010), including
CATAAAGACGCTGTTAAGATGAATATGATGGAAGCAATACTCTACACCATGGCAGCCCCATTCTCAAATGAGTGGATGCGTAAGAAGAGAAAGGCACGAAGTCTAACAGATAGGACTGGCCCAAAACACCTCGTTATTTATGGGGCAGCAGGAAATGGTAAGACCACCTTTGGCAGACTCCAGAATCACATACTCTCAACAAAGCCAATTGAACCATTGGATGGGAAGAACTACAAGAAGGCCAATTGGGATAATCTGTTCGATCATATAATGACACAAGGAAGTCCATATCCTGTGGTTATTGATGACATAAAATCCTCTTGTTTCACCCAACAAGCAGGAAATCTAGAGGGTCGAATAAAGGCATATTTCGAGAACGACTGGTCTCCAGATAGAACTTATCCGATGATTATTTTCAATACCAATCATGACAATATGGCAGATTGGGCGGAAAGAAGGGTTAGGAAACTTGACTTCTCTTTGAGATTCAAAGGTAACGAGACCGAGCAGTCTGAGGTAGAAAGAATCTTGACTACAGAAAATCTCGTGTTTCCAGCCTTTGCAAAAATTTACTCTAGAAAACTCATTGAAGGATTCGAATATAGTTCGGACGAGCTCAAATTGGCAAGAGAAGCATTCCAAGAGTTATACCAAAATGCCGACAGAGTATTACCGAGCTTCTTCCCCACAAAAGAACCTGAGAAAATCTATGATATGAATGCGATTTACTGTAATGAGATTGAGAGTTATGGACAATTCGTAGAGGAGTCGATAAGAACCAACAGAGGGAAGGTTCTGAAGTTGAAGTTTGAAAGTAATAGATATGGGAAAAATAAGACTCTGGAAACCTACCAATCTCGTTTACCGCCAGAAGTCGCAACACAGATTGAGTCTACTACATTAATTATCAAAAATCCAGATGAATATAGAAAATTCATGGCTTCTGGAAAACCAAAGAAAAAAAGATGGTTTTCGCGAGGTTGATTCCATGGCAAAGAACGGTCAATGTTACATCCTCAAACTGAAAAGAGGGAAATGGTATGTTGGCTATACGACAAAGGGAGTCGAACGAATACAAGACCACATAGACGAGAATGGGGCAAAGTGGACAAAGAAATATGCGCCTGTGAAGCCAATTCCATGGAGCCAGACACCTCCTGGAAAAACAAAAGCGACGCCGAAAAATAAAGTGGACAACGATGAGGATAAGCTTACGCTGAAATTAATGAAAGAACATGGAATAAAGAATGTTCGTGGTGGGTCTTGGTGCATGGTAAATATGCGTCAGAAAACATATAGAGAACTTGAAGGATTAATTGAAGGGAAGAAAAATTCGAGAAATATCAAGAAGAAAGGTCCTCTCAAGAAAACAAAACAAAACAAGGTTATCAGGTGTAATGGAGTTAGGAAAAATGGAAAATCCTGTAAACAAATTGTAGCAAAAAAGGGCGAATATTGCAAATATCATTCTAGCCAAAAAAAGGTAATTTGTGCCAAGTGCAATCGAATTGGACATGAATCAAAGGATTGCTATGCCAAGACCAAAGTTGCAGGAAGAGGCCCCTTGAGTCGAATGTTGCGAAGTGGATTACGCAAGAAATGAATTACTCATTCAACCAAGATAACCAACGTGCTACTGCATTCTGAACACTAGGAACTTCCATCTCAGATCGACAGCATCTCTCCCAAGCTAACTGTTCGCCCTTTGGCGTGATTGAGAATAATTCTGCGCGCATCAGAATTCCATCTGCCGCATCGCACTTGCTACGATTGTCGTCAACAAAACAGTGTAAGAGATGTTTTGGGAAGTGGTGCATGATTCCTGATTCTGGACAGCATAACATACAGCTTCTTTCCAAGAAGAGTAGGGATGCTCCTGTAGATTCATCAACTTCATGGCCTCTGATTTTGGTGTCGGCAATCATGTTAGCAACGTCAACGTTGTACCACTGAGTTTGAGATAGTGGAATGTCTAGGCGAGATACGTCATCGAGGTATTGTTGTACCTTCATTTGGGTGTACGCCTCGTCGCCCATCAAAACCAAAGAAAATGCCGACTCATTTTAATGCAACTTTTGTTTTTATATGTAAATAACTCCGTATTACGGAAAAAATGAGAGTTTTATGTTCAAATTTAATGCCCCGAAGGTACAAATAAGAAACTTAAACCGGAATGATTCATGGTAGCCGTAGATTCGCTAGATAGAGCCATACTTGCCGTACTTCGAGACTCCGCGAGAGCACCTTTTGTTGAAATTGCTAAGAAAGTGGATGTCACTGAAAGAACTGTTCGTACACGTATGAAACGTATGGAGGAAGAAGGCGTAATTCGGGGCTATACAATTCGGGAAACTGGGATTGGCCTTACTGCGCTTGTTAGGATTAAGGTAGGTCCTGGAACTGAGATCGGTAGTCTTGCTGGAGAATTTACAGGTTGGGAAGGTGTAGAGTCTGTCTACGAGATTAGTGGCGATGCAGATTTGATCGGTGTCGTTCACGTTGACGACACTGTTGCACTACGTGATTTATTGGATCGAATGTGGCTAACAGCACCCGGCGATATTACCGCAACTCAGACGGAATTAGTTCTCGAACACTACTGATTACGGCTTTCGCATTAGGTGTCTGTGATAAGCCATTGATCCACTGACAAACCCCTCGTAAACTGGTGTACCTTTTATTCCAGCAAATGTTTCAAAACTTCTTCGTACTGATTGTGGAACTTGTTCTTCAATTGCCTTCATCTTAGCTTCATTAATCTCATCAAGGGCGCAGATTACCTCTTGTACAACATCAGCAGATTCTACAATTTCGAATCCCTTTGATTTGAAAACAGAAGGTAATGTATCCATTGTTTTGGAATCGCGAAGGTCTGTCCAACAAAACATACCTCCTGGCTTGAGAACACGGTATGCCTGAGATACAAATGCAGACATATCTCCATAGCAGTGTGATGACTCTACGTTGTACACTACGTCAAAAGTTTCGTCTTCAAAGGGTAATGACTGAGCATTGCCTTCAATGAATTCTAGATTGGTTTGATCCGCATACCATTGTTTGCAATGACCTACTGCCTTGGCTGAGAAATCTACTCCTATGAGTTTGGTAGGAGAATGCGTCTTGGCAATCCAACTAGCCCCGCCGCCTCTTCCAGACCCTACTTCGAGAACTTGCTTTCCTTCGATATCAACACCTCTAATATTCATTGAATAGAGTTGGATGAACATTCTATTTGGCTCATCAACGTCTTCAAGTTCTGGGCCTTTGCCGTCTTCGAATCCATAATTCATGAAGCGGAAGGCGCTGTCATCATTGGCCTTGGCCATTTTCTGATACCACCACTTCCACATTCGATTTTGGATTCCTCCTGGTGCCATTCTCAGCATGATAACAAAGGCTCTGGCAGGTAGACCCATCTTCTTCGGAGAGGATACGCGCATGCTTGCACCTACTGCTTCCACTTGACCGAACATCCGATAGAATCAGTTCGGGGTGTTGTAATTTCTTTACAGGTTCCTAATGCTTCTATTGCATCGGATAATTCAGATGTTGTTGCCTGAGATGGATCTCTTGGTGAATCGTCAAGTCTTCCTCTGTATACCACCTTTCCAAATGCATCTAGGAGGTAGAACTCTGGTGTTCTCTCTGCACCATATGAATGTGCGATTTCTTGTGATTCGTCATGTAGGTATGAATAGCTCATGCCTTTACCTGCACGCTTTACCATTGATTCCCAGTTATCTGATTCGTACATTATAGGATCATTGGAATTGATTCCGACAAAACCCATCTTGTGTTTTCGCGCCTTCGCTGCCATCTCTTCAATTCTAGACTCTGAACCTACTACATATGGGCAGTGATTGCAGGTGAACAGTACTACTATTCCTGAACTACCTGATGCGGTTGAGAGAGTTACCATTTCCCCACCTACTGACGGGTTGGCATTTGGAAGTTCGAATTCTGGGGCTTGATCTCCGGGCTCTATGCCTCGTGGGCCTGACATGACTCTAGGAAGTGGTCATGACGGTTGAATGCTACGTACTACACAATTCTAAAACTGAAAAGGTATTTTCAAATTTTGGGGGTTGTAGAATCTGCCCTCTGACGAGATTCTTCGAATCTTCGTCTAGCTAACCTATGCTCTGGATCTACGTCTAGAACATCGCGCCAAGCAGCGACTGCTTTGTGGGGGTCTTCTCCTTCGTGTAGAATTGCTGCAATTCTAAGTCTCGCATCAATGTGGTGCGGATCTACCGATGCGGCACTCTTGAAGTCGGAAAATGCTTCGTCTAAACGCCCAAAGTCAAGGTAAAGCAAACCTCTCTGGAACCATGCATCTGAGTTGTCGGGGTCTATTTGTAGGGCTTTATTTAGCGGCAATTCTGCCTGTTCTGCTCTATCCATAGCAATCAGGCAAGTTCCTTGATGGACTAAGGCCATGGTATGTTCAGGTGCTATCTCTGAAAGCCGCCTTAATTCGGCTTCTGCCTCTGTCCAATCGCCCAGATTCATCAGAACTTCTGCTCGCCTCTGACGAGCAAGAGGGTGGTTTGGGCGTGATTCCACTAGAATGTCGGCATCGTCCAATGCCGTAGTTAGGTCATCTCTTAACATAGCAGCCGAGCAGCGATTCAGGCGTGCTCTACTGTGAGATGGCTCTGCTTCGAGGACTTTGGTAAACATGCTCTGTGCTTCTGTCAGTCGCCCCTCTCTTGCTGCAATTATACCTCTAACAAAGGTAACTGAATGATGATTGTGTAAATTTGTTGCCGCTTCTGCAAGCATCGTGTTTGCTTGGTCGAAACGGCCCATTTCAACCAGCAATCTAGAATTTTCAAGAGGTATAGATGAGTTGTCTGGTAGTAATCTGCGGGCTCTAACTATTGCAATCTCTGCCTCACTATACAGGCCTTGGTATCGCAGAGCTCGTGCTCGACCAAGCCATGCAAGACCAGATTCTCTATCGCGTTCTATAGCCTCATCAAATGCTGTTAATGCAGAAAGAAGTGTCATTTCGTCGTGTTGACCTGTCTCATCCAACTTATTCTCAGTCGATTCTAGATGTAAACGGCCATCCATGACATGAAGGTGGGCGCTTTCCCAGGATATCTCTGGTGCTTTGTTCAGTATGTCTCTAGCCCATTCTGGCGACCCTGCTCTTAGAAGTATCAATGAGAGACGTCCTCTTACCTCTGCATCTTGTGGATTTGTTTCTAGGTATTTTTCTAGAACCTCTCTGGCTGCATCGTGTCGCCCGTCGTTCTCAAGAATTTCTGCTTCAAGTAAAATACCATATTCTCCAAGAGCCACTGCTCGTCTAACACTTTGAATTGCTTCTGACGTAGGTGAGTTTGTTGCGGCCAATAAACGTGCATGAAGGAGCCATGCGTCTGCATTTGTTTGATTCATTTCTAGGGCTTTTTCGATTGATTCCAAGGCTACTTCTACTTCCCCTAACAACATCAACTTAGCGCCACGTTCGGTCCATCCCGATGCCGTAGTTGGTTGGCTTGATAGTGGATCTGTGTTTTCTCTAGCCTCATGAGCTCGATTTGCTAGATCTGTAATTGCTAATTGATTTTGAGAGAGATTGGTTTCTATTCCTAAGGCTTCAAGTCGTCTCTGATTGCGTGTGGCTCTTTCAACATCCGTGCCTGAAAGTAGGAGAGTTTGCTCTTGTAATATCTCAATATCATCTGGATTAATTGCAAGAAGGCGCTCTAAACTTCTATCTAGAGACTCAATGTCTCCTTGTTCTCGCTGAATCTTTGACAGGGCTCGTAAGGCGTCCGCGTCCTCTGAACCAAGTTCGTGGGCTCGGCGGTAACATTGTGCTGCTCTATCTGTACGATCTATTGCATGGAATAATTCTCCAAGTTCTCTTTGTTCGGTACCGGACAATTCTAGATCTTCGGCTGTCATTTCTACAGCATCAAGAATATTTGCAAATCGCTCCACTAATGGAGAAAGACCTGTCATGATTTTAGTTTCGGACGAATTCATATCGCCTTTCTGATGCCCACTCAGAATAGATCTTGCTGCATGAGTCGCTATCGCACAAGATTCCGAAGAGCTGATCCCAATTCCCTGTTCAAAAAGAAGTGTTTCTGTAGTCTCTAATGACTGGTGGACTTTGAGAAGTCCTTGCATTTCCGGCGTTTCTCCAAGAACGGTATCTACGCCTCTAGACAATAAATCGAGTTTCTGGGTTGTAGAACTAAGATCTCCTTCAAGAGTTCCTATTCTATTAGCAATTCTATCTCTTTGAGATAGCACTTGTTGATGTCTCATCCAAAGAGTCAAAATCAGCAAACCAAGGAATGCATAAGCTGCAAGAAGCCCCATGGTGGACTGTTCCATCGGCCCCAGCGGACCTGTGAGCCTTTTGATGGCTTCGTCTGCTGAGGCGCCTAATATCCCTATTAATGGCGGGACTACGTCCCGCCGGAAATAGTAAAATTATGCGTCATTTAGTATCAGAGATCTTTTACTGAAAATGCCTGTACTCCGGCTTTCAGAGTTACTTTTCCTACTGATTTGCCCAATACATTGCTGATTCCAGCACCAGATGCTAGCTCGAAAATTCGGTCACTAACTGGTCCTGCAAAAACCAATCCTTGAGCGCCCTGGGCATCTGCCAGTGCTTCCTCAAGAGATGAGGCCCCTACTGGTTCTGTTCCGGATCCGTCCTCTAAGACAATTATTGCCTGGTTTCGCTTCAGTCCATCAAGCATTTCAGCCCAAGATTTGACCTCTTCTGGCGCTTCAAGCGCTGAGTCGCCTCTTCCAACTGAGGCATCATCTTCTTTCGCTAGCTCAGAGGCGATTCTTGACGTCGCCTTAGCCGCTGCTTCTTTCTGATTGAGACATTTTGTTACTACCTTGCCCTCAAGATGTTCGACTTCTCGACTCTGTGGTGCAATTGATACGTGTGTCAATGATTTTCCTAGACTGCCACTGATTTCCATTAACAAAAGTCGGCCGCCTCGGTCTCCGTCTAGGAACGCCGTAACAGTCTTCTTGTTCTTTGCTAATTCTACCAATTCGGGTTTGATTCCAGATCCCATTGTTGCTATTGCATTTTTAATTCCAAATTTTAGTAGATTTCTTACATCATTTCGACCTTCAACAATTATGATTGCTTCTGAATCTTTTACGTTAGGTCCCGCTGTCATTCCAGAAATTTCGATTTCTGTATCGAGTGTTAGGACTGAGCGGACCTCGTCAAGAATGTTCTTTGATTCATCTGCTCCTGTTTCTATCATACCCATCAGTAGTGATTTTGCGCGATCGATTACTGTATCTCTCTTTGCTGAATGGACGTTTTCTATTCTTTGAACGCGGATTACCGCCTTACAAGGTCCAATTCTGTCAATCGTTTCTAATGCAGCACCTATTACAGCGGTACTAACTTGATCTATTGATGATGTTAGGACAATTTCGCCCTTCACTTTTCCTTTATTATTATTCAAATTCACATCGACGTGTCCGATGCGTCCGGTACGTTGCAGTTTTCTTAACTGCAATTCTTCTCCCAACAGACCCTCGGTCTGTCCGAAAATCGCTCCGACAACATCCTTTCGGGCAACTGTACCGTCCGCCTTAATGGTCGCGTGAATCAAGTATTTTCCTTCATTAGCCATTTTGCTTTCTCTCCTGCAGTAGGCCGGCCCAACTCAGGGGCCCCGCGCTGTTTTCGCCAATAGGCATTTCAGTAGATGGGCGCTAAGCACCCGCGAGTGTGACAGGATTCCTGCAGTATGAGCGGCTCTGCACCTACCTTTCAACGCTTTGCATTAATTTATGAGTAAGAATGGGTATGTTGGGGTTGTCAAATTATGAAGGGTTTTCAACTAAAAAATCAATATATTCGATTACCTCATCAAACTTTTCGTCGGTAATTTCTTTGTATGATTTCCCGAACTTGCTCTTTACACAGATAGCTACATGGGCATATGGATTCCTTCCTTTGGGGTGGTGACGCGATGGAGGTAATTTACCAACTAACTTGTCCCCAGCAGATTGAATATAAGCCCATATTTTCTTACTATTTTCTTCGTTCATGTGAATTCTTCCTAATTGGGGATATAATAGGGTGAGTAAGGATAAAAAAAATCTAAGGGGGGGCTCTTTAGTTGAGGTATATGTCTCCTGTTAGTGTTGGTCGATTGGAAGTGTTCAAGGGGGCCGTGGGACTCGCTCTTCGAAATGGCCAATTATCGAATGGTGAGAAGAGATTGTTAGTAAAGATGTCTCACGTATTGAAGTTGGACGAGGGTGAGCCTTTGCTAGTTTACAATTCAGTGGTTTCTGGTTCTGATTTAGAATCGGGGGCCATACTAGGATTAGAAGAAACTCGTAGGGTATATGAACAAGTGTTGGAGGCTTTTCTTCTACATACTGATCGTTCAGAAGAGGAATTGATTCTTGTTGCTTATCTTCGTCATATATTCGAGATTGATGATTCCGAGCATAGAGCCATTGCTAGAACAATGGATCGTCAATTAGATATGGTTGTTCATCGCACAGTTGTAGAAGATATACGTATGAGATTGGATGATACAATAGAAAGAATTGGCGCTGTATTTGATGATATACGTATGCAGAACTGAGGGCAAAAAATGAGTGGTGACCCTTTAGACGATTTCTTTACAGGAATTCCATCAAGAACTCATGGATCTTCAAGAAAATTGGCTAAAGTTGTTAGGTCTGCCTATCCAATAGGAGTCCCAGCATTGATTATGAAATCAAGCACAGACCGTTATGGCGATGCTGCTGGATATTCTTTCCATCTGGGGACTCCTGATGTTAATCTAAGAAGAATTGCTTCCTGGCTAATTACGAATGCGGGTTCTTCACAAGAGGTATTATTGGGGCTGATTCCACGATTATGGAAAAGGCATGGAAGGGAAGATGTAGCATTGGCCGCACTACTTTTAGCTAACATAGACCATACAAAGTTGGGCTCAAATCCTTGGGAGATTCTTGCAAATAACATTGGGCGTAAAGAGCCTGCTGAGGCTCTATTATTAGTGATTGAGGAGTTATTTAGAGCCGGTCGTGAAATGCCGGATTTGAATATTTTAGTGAAATGGTGCACTGGAAAATCAATACTTGGTCATTTAGCGATTATGGTACTTCATGCGAATAGTATTCGTGGAGAAGTTGTTGATCCTAATCTAATAGAACTGATAGAGGGGGTCAAAGTTCCTGAAGGCGACTCATTACTAGGGCGAATTAAGGCACGATTGGTCACAACATGAGCGAAGTTCAAGCCCTGATTGCTCTACCGGGGATCGTGAGTGGACGACTGCTACCCTCTGACGATCCTGTCGCAGAGCAAGTTCTTGAGTGGACAATTAAGCGAGATTCTCAAGATATTAGACAATTAATGAGTTGGCTTGAGAAAACAGAAGGTCGAAAAGATCGGCTTACATTACTTGCTCGTGCTACTGACTTGATTGAGGAAATCCGATACGCTATGATGCGATTGGACGAATTGCGGTGATGGTATGCGTTCACTACTCTTAGCTGGCGGTAGAAGTAGCCGAATGGGGTCTGATAAAGCCCTGATGGAAGTAGAAGGGATACCCTGCATAGTGCGAGTTGCTACAGCATTGGCGGAGGCGGGTTGTGAACCTATTAGGATCGCTGTGGCGCAACCAGAAGATGTGGAAAAATATGGAGAAGTGATACCTGACTCATTGGATGTCGAGTGGGTTCTTGACTCTGTCACTCATGCAGGCCCCATAGAGGCATTACTAGAGGCTCTCACGGACCCGCTAATAGCCGATATCGATTCGATTCAACTCTGTCCTGTGGATGTGCCTTGGATTACTTCTGATTTGTTTTTGGAATTAGAAAAGACTCTTGGAGATGATGATTTGCTTGCTATACCAGCAGACCCTAGATATACTCATCCTTTGTTATCCAGAGTAAGACCTTCGCTAGCGACTCACATTGGAGAAGATAGAAGATCTCTACGACTTCAATTTGCTGAACTAGAACACTCTACTCTTTTGGCCGATGAAGATATCCTTAGAAACGTCAATTATCCTTCTGACTTAGACTGAGTATTCGCCTGCTGCAATTTTGTCCAACACTTCTGGATAAAGAGAATGTTCTACTTTTTTTATCCGTTCTTGGAGGTCAAATTCTGTATCTTCGGCCAAGACTGGGACCTCTCGCTGAGCAAGTATCATTCCACTGTCTACTCCTTCGTCAACAAGATGTATTGTGCAACCAGAGATAGTTGCTCCATCGGCTAGAGCGTCTCTATGTGCGTGAGCGCCCGGATACTTCGGTAAGAGGGAAGGATGAATGTTCACCAAACGGCCTTTCCAGCGGCGGACAAAATTAGGAGTCAGTATTCTCATATAGCCAGAAAGTACTACTAATTCTATATCGGCCTTTACTAGTGCTTTGTGGATTAGTTCTTCATGAAAAATACGTCTCTGTAACTTATCTGTTATTTCCGGCAATGAGATTCCATGAGTCTCTATTCCATATCTATTTCCATGTTCAATACCTTTGGCATCTGGAGAATCTGCTATTACCAAGACAGTATTGTGATTTCTGGTTTGTTCTTGTTGATATTTGAGTAGTGCGGCGAGTCCCGAACCTCCTCCTGAGATTAGTACTGCGATTCGAAGTGGATTGTCTATTGAAGCCGCTCTAGGCAGCAGATATCCCTCACCCATGAGAGGTCGTCTGGGATTGTGCGCTTGAGAATTGGGGCGGTTGAATCTGATACCATGGTTCAGTGAAGGAATAGTCTCTGGCCAGTAAATATCATTGCCATTCCATGTTCATCAGCAGCGTCTATTGATTCTTGGTCTCTCATAGATCCGCCCGGTTGTACTACAGTCTTTACTCCAATTTCATTTGCGGTGTCGATGCCGTCGCGGAATGGGAAGAATGCATCTGATACCATCATTGAACCATTGGCTCTGTCACCAGCTCTTCTAGCCGCTATTCGAACAGCCTCTACTCTACTGGTTTGCCCAGGTCCAATACCCACAGTTGCAAACCCAGTCGCAGTTTTCGCTACCAGAATTATTGAATTTGATTTAACTTCCGAAAGTACAGTTGAGCCAAACCTTGCAAGTGCAATTAGATCATCGTCTGCAGATTCTTTTGTAACACACTTAGTAGACGACCAATCTATCGATGGAGGTCCCTGTATTTGAGCGACCCATCCGCCGTCTAATTGTCGGATTCTGAGAACATCTTCACGTGGAGTGAATTGATTCAAAGTCAACATTCGTCGATTCTTTTTCTCGGATAAAATAGCAAGTGCATCTTCTTCATATCCTGGAGCAATTATACATTCTAAGAAATGCCCACTGATAGCCTCTGCTGTTGATTTTTCAACCGTATGTGTGAACGCAATAACACAGCCAAATGCAGATTCAGGGTCGCTAGCAAGAGCGTTTTTCCAAGCACCTACCTGAGTCGTATCGATTGCGGCCCCACAGGGGTTTGTGTGCTTAATTACAACACAGCCATGCGGCCTTGATATATCGGCGTCTCTAAGAAGTCCTCGAGCGATTCTTAGTGCTCCATCAAGGTCGAGATAGTTATTGAATGAGAGTTCTTTGCCCCCATGTTGAATGGCTGCTGCAAGACCTTGTGGCCCCATAGCATTAGAAGCAGGATAGAATGCTGCGGGTTGGTGTGGATTTTCTCCATATCTTAGATTAGTGCCTAATTCTGTTGATATATGTATTCGGCTAGGTACTTTGGGAGAGTTGAAGCGTTTCTCTAATTCATTACTGACTGCGGAATCATACGCCGCCGTTCTTTGGAAGGCTTCCAGAGCCAGTTGTTTACGATGCTCTTGACTGACGCCCGATAGTTTGCCGTTGGCATCTTTCAACAATCTGATTACCTCTTGATATTGATCGGAAGAAGTTAGCACAACACAATCTTTGTGATTCTTAGCCGCTGAACGTATCATAGTAGGACCGCCGATATCTATCATCTCGATTAAATCGGCATTAGATACCGGAGGGGTCTTTGCAGCTACTTGCTCAAAGGGGTACAAATTAACGCAAACAAGGTCTACGGTCTCATATCCTAGTTTGCTCAACATTTCCATGTCGTCCTCTCTATCTCGGCGAACTAAGATTCCTGCGTGTACTGCTGGGTGAAGGGTTTTGACACGACCATCGAAGCACTCTGGATGTCCTGTCGCCTCACTTACATCAACAACAGGAAGGTTTGCCTCTCGAAGGGCACGTGCGGTTCCGCCAGTAGAAAGAAGTTGCCAGCCCATCTCTGATAATGAGCGCCCGAGGTCGACGATTCCTTCCTTGTGGAAGACACTGAGAAGGGCGCGAGGGGGTGTCATGCAAATGCGTAGAAGCATAGGGTTTGAAGTGTTCGTGTAAGATTGGTCAATCGCCTCTGGCGCTAATCACCTGATCTATACGGAGCATGCTCATTGCAGTCTCGCTTGCAGACACTAAACTATCTTCAATCACAGGCCTTGGGTGCCACGCTCCAGATATGTCACCCACTTCACCATTTGGCATTATACCGAAGTGATTTTGGCTTTCTTCTCGTGATGATGCGCGGAGTTCAAGTACAGCATCAAGTATGTCCTTACCAGCATTGGATGCTAGTGTGGCAGGAATTATCTCCATAGCACGTGCAAATGCGTCCATGGCTAAACGGGCTCTTCCCGGCTCTTTTTCACTCGCGTCTCTAATTGCTTGCGCTATACGAATGTGTGTAGACCCTCCTCCTGCCAACAATTCATTGGATTCGTGGGCCAAACTTGTTGCCCTGAGGGCGTCATGAAGTCCTCGGATTATTTCTTCAGTGGCTGTATCTCCAGCACCACCTACTGCCATTGTAACTACACCGGGAGAACTACAGTTGTCGATGATAATCACGTCTTGGACTTGATCACTGGCTTGTCTACGTTCCCAATTTACTGATCCTGCGATGCCAAGATCTTCTTCTTCAATGTCGAGAATTGAGTCAATTATTGTAGCATTTGTTGCCTGAGATGCATTGTACAATTCAGATTCATCTAAACCAGAGACAGGTAATGTACCAGCATCTACCAAATCGTGAAGTATGTCTCTGTCTATTTCCCCTCCACACAAGATTAGCTTGGCTCCGGCTTCGATTAGAGCGCTCGAAATTTCCTTTTTTCGGTCTTGTTCCGCTTCAATAAAACCATCAAGCTGGTCTGCAGAAGTAATTTTTATTTCTGCGTTTCGAGTCATTTTTCTTATCTTTATATCTCCACCAATAACTGCCGTTTTCGCGTTTTTTAGATTATTGGGTAGCGAGTCCATCAGAACCCTTCGACGTATTGCTATTCCTTTGATGAGATAGCTGTCTCTCAGACCTCCTGTGGTTGTTTTGTACATGGCTACATGTTCTGCACCAGGTACTTCCACCTGATTCTTGACTGCGTCAAGTGAATCTCTGACAAGAGATGCGAATGTGTCTAGTGCTGCTTCGGCACCTTTTCCAGTTAGTGCTGTTTCGGCGACGCCCAATAATTTCTTTTTGTCCGTGTTTATGGATTCTTTATCCATTAATTCGTTTGCAACCCTAACAGATCTTCTATATCCATCTACAAGCGTTAGTGGGTGTAGGCCTTTGGAAAGCAGGTTATTTGCCTCTTCTAGTAAAGAGCCGCATAGAAGCATAGTAGTGGTTACGCCATCACCACATGATTCTTCTTGCATCTCTCCCATTGATACCATCATCTTAGCTGCAGGGTGCTTTACCATCAATTCTGCGACTATTTTTGCACCGTCATTAGTGACGGCTGTAGTTCCATCAGTTTTGTACATCATTTTGTCTAAGCCACGTGGGCCATAAGTTGGTTTAAGTAGGTCAGAGAACACTCTTGCGGCGGCAATTAATTTCTCTTGGACATCCGTGCCACTAGTAACATTAGTCTGGTCATTCACTATGACCACGGGAGGCTTGCCTTCGCCCTCACTCATGCATCAGGGCCACCCAAGTGACTGCCATGAATGCTTTGAGAAAGAAATATGCGGTTTTTTTGTCAGATGTATGAAAATAATATATTCAGAAAACGTGTAACAAAACGTGTAACAAAACGTGTAACAAAACGTGTAACAGAACATGTAACAAGGTTTGTTTAATTGCCGAGCAGTGGGTTGAATTCGATGGTAATAATATTACACAGAATGCCAATATTATTCGCGCTCGGTTTGATTAGCGCTGTGAAATAATCAATTTAATTACCTGCCTTTCTGTGGGCGACTCAATGAGTTCTCCTTTGGAGTCATTGGAGGAGCTTCGGGCATCATTAGACACATTGATGGAGAAAATTGGGCCTTTTGTAATAATACCACTGTTAATCCTATTATTTTCGGGAATGATTTACACTAGCATTAGTGATTTCATGGATCAGGGAGATAGTTTTGGTTTTCCTGATGGTTACTATGGCCCCGATAGTCCTGAATTTGCAGGGGATGTGATTTGGGAAGGAAATACTGACGATCTTTGGACGGTTGGGTTGAAGAATGATCCTGGTGAAATTCGGGTGTGGGTTGAAGAAGGAAAGTCCGTTGATGTATCTGTGAGTACAGTGAGTGAGGATTTTGACCCAAGAGGAGCTTCCTTCGAACGATGCGATGATTGGGGGTGTAATTATTACAATAATGCAAATGAAAGTATTCCCGGTTATGAATACATAGGACAAATCGACGTGAGGAAGAACAGGACATATGATGTGCAATTTATACCCACAGACGAAAATAATGAAACTGTTATGGTTATTGTAACTAAAGAAACCTTTCCTACGCCAGGTATTATTTTGGTCGCGAAGTTTTTTGGCGGGGTTCTAGGAATGATGATTTTTATGAAAGCGGCATATCACACTGCTAAAGAAATGAGGGCTGAGTCGGAGCAAGACCTGTTTCAGAAACAGAGAAGAGGAGAAGGGGTTCTAGTTGCAGTAAGAGATGGTGATGAATATTGGTCTGGTGTTTATGGGGCAGAGGATGCCACATTAGGCGAGTTGCACAAAGCACTAAATGAAGCAAGAGAATTCTGGATTTATTATCTTAGTATATCAAAAAGTTCGTCCGAATGCTTCGTTCAATACAGCCGTATTGAAGGACTATTTGAGCACTGGGAAGGCGGAGAGATGGTGTACTCAGAAAAGGGGGATAGTGCCATGGCCATCTCTTACTATATGAAAATCGAAAGACCCGTTACAGAAGAAGATAATTCCGAAGTATGGTGGAAGAATTGAAATTTTTTCAGAGATTCTATGCCCAAGCTAGGTTGGAGTCGACCCAACGAGCCGTGTTCTTTTTCCCAACGAAAATCCAATACAAACCAAGAGTCAGGGTAGAAAGAAGTAATGTTTTCAGCCAGACTATGAAAAATGAGCCTGCGTTTCCTGTAAATTTGATTCTTTTACCGTCAATAAGAGCATTGTCTGCCCACGCATTGTAATACATTACAGTAGTCCATGGAACTGCAAGGAATAGTGTGATTAAATTGATGAGGAAAAGGCAAACTCTAAGGAAAAACATGCCTATTCCTGATTCTGCCATCATAATCTTCCAGTTTCCTGGAGTTGGTGCGGCGGGCTGCATTGCTTCTGGAGTTGTTTCCATAATATTGGACTAGTATGTCTACGAATAACATATTCGTAGTGGGTTTGGTGTATTTTAACGACGCCCGCCTTTACCTTTTCTTCTGCCTTTGCGTTTTTTGCCAGAATTTTCCCATTGACGGCTTCCTCTACTACGCCATTCTTCGAGATTGCCTGCACCCCAAGAGTCTTTTTCGACCCTCTTTCTTAGAGCTCGTGGGAGTTCCGTTACAGATTTGACATTGAGTTTTATTCGTCCTAAGTCCTTTTCCAATGAACGGATTGCGTCCCCGCCGGGGCCCACCATAGCACCCACTGCTGAGTCGTCAACATATATGTCGGCTGAAGAATCTGTAAGAAATTGGGCATGTAAAATAGAAATGCCGGTTAAACGTGTTGCTTCTCGCTTCAATTCTTCTGCTGCAAGTCTCCAAGCGGGACTGCCTCCCTCTCCTACTTCTCCACTTACGGGGACTACTGCTATTTCCGAGCCAAATGCGAACATTTCGTGAGTCAATTCGCCGCTAGGAAATCTCTTGATTTCGATAACTGGTCTGCTGAGATCTGATTCCATTCCTGTTGGTGCACGTACGACCATTTTGAGTTCGAGAATTTCACTCACTTGTCCCTTTTCGATATTTATCACAGTATCAAGGACTTGTGAAATTAATCCTAATTCGACTTTGCCTACTAGTCTTTGGATTGCCTCTAGAGCGCTATTAGCATGCGTTACACCAAGTAATCCGACACCTGCTAACCTTACATCTCCAAATATCTCGAAGTCGCGTGCCCTCCTTACTTCGTCAAAAATAACAAAATCAGGGCGTACGAGGAATATTACTTCGGCTGTTTTTTCCAAATCGCCTTCTAGAGGAGCATATTGCGTCACTCTTTGGGGGACTTGGAGATCGCGGGGCGCCTCCATTGTCTTGACCATTGCACCTACTGTTTCATCCAAATGTGCGGCTATAGCTTGGGCGAATGTTGTCTTTCCACTTCCTGGCTTTCCTACAACAAATACTCCTCGATGATGGTCTGATAGGCGGCGTATCAATTCATCAGGTAATTCATAATCATCCAATCTAAGGTGGGCTACTGGCCTTACCACAGTTATTTCCCATGCTTCTGAGAAGGGGGGCCATGCGCAAGTCACTCTGAGATCACCGATTTGCATTATTCGACAGCCTTCTCTCTCTATCTCGATAAAACAATCTGATCGTGATTCATGTTGTTCTACAACAACACTCAATTCATCTGCTAATGATTCCAAAGAAGGTTTGTCCCATGCCTCCCCCTCTACTTCTTCTAGTCTTAATTCTGTGATGTGCCCAGCCTTGACTCTTGGAGGACATTCGGCCTTCAAAAACACCGTTGAAGCGGTCTCGTCGGATAGTAGAGATTCTAATTTCTCAGGTAAAGGGGGGTGGTCGCCGAAAGCCGCCATATACCTATGAGTGAGTCTGCGGCCTTTCACCATTGGGATGCTAGTTTAGCACATTAACAAACCATCTGAGAATTAATGTCGAAGTAATTGCTAGCCCTAATGATTCTACCATTGGAAATGTAAAACTGTTAACATAGATAACGACTTGAATAAGTGTTATTATTGCTAAAATAGCCATTTCACTAAGTGTTGATTTGGACCAACCAGATTGTGTTTGGATGTGTTTCCTGTTAGACCAAACCTGCCACAGTATTATAATTACTAGAAGAATTAGTAAGTGGCCAAAAATCCATCCCATTTCAGCCCCGAAAGCATCATTTAGATTGTCTTGAAATGCCCCCAGAATTGGAGACGCGAGGTCGACCATGTTCAAGCGAGTGGTTACTTGTTCTTCAAATCACAGGAAGTTCATTGACGGATTACTCTTCTTATTTCGTCAATGTCTGCTGAAGTGCGGATGGGGGCATTTGCTCGTTTTGAATTGATATTTGGTAGTTCGTTCATGTGATAGCTTACAACGATTTTTGGGTCTTTGAGAACGTGCCCTGTTAGGACGCCAACTACTTTTTCATTAGGTTTGATTATGCCTTCTGAAACTAATCGTTTGATTCCAGCAACCGTAGCACAACTTGCTGGCTCGGCCCCTATTCCATCCGCATCGACCATCGCCTTTGCATCCATTATTTGATTGTCAGAAACTTCTGTAACTATTCCTTTCAATTTATTCAATCCTCTCATCGATTTACGCCACGAAACTGGAGATCCTATCTTTATTGCAGAAGCTATGGTTTCGGCTTTTATTGGGTTCATCTCCTCTCCGCTGTTCCATGCAGTGTAAAGTGGATTTGCTCCTTCTGCTTGGATTACTGCTAAACGCGGTAGTGCATCTATTATACCGACCTCATAAAGTTCCAGCAAACCTTTGGAGATGGCAGTATTATTGCCTAAATTGCCACCCGGCAAAACAATCCAATCTGGTATTTCCCAATCAAGGTCTTGTAAGATCTCGAAGCCTATTGCCTTCTGTCCTTCTATGCGGAATGGATTTATTGAATTAACAAGATAGATTCCCTCGGTATCACATACTTCTTGCACCAATGCCATTGCATCGTCGAAGTCTCCTTCAATTTGAATGGTCTTGGCCCCATAGGCTAAAGCCTGACTCAACTTACCAAATGCTATTTTCCCTTCAGGAATAAATACAATTCCATTCAACCCAGATAGTGCAGCATATGATGCCATTGAAGCGGAAGTGTTTCCCGTCGATGCACACGCTACTGCAGACATTCCAATGTGTTTAGCGAGAGTTATTCCAACTGTCATTCCTCTGTCTTTGAAAGACCCTGTGGGGTTTTCTCCCTCGTGTTTTAGCCACAGATTTTCCAAACCTATTTTTTCTGCTAGAGTTGGCGTTTCATACAAATGTGTTGAGCCTTCTCCTCTTGTAGCGGCTATTTGTTCCAAGATGCTTTCAGGGAGAGGTAAAATCAATTCCCGAAATCGCCAGACTCCTGATTTATCCAGAGGATTTTTGGAACCTAGGCGGCGGTCTAATTCTTCCCTAGTTAATTCGCATTTGCTTAAATCGTGGATTACGTCAAGTGTACCAGAGCATTCACATCTGTAGCGTAACTCTAGTCCGGAGTAAGTAGCACCACAAATAACACACTCCAGATGCCATGGTGCGTGTTGATTCATTATACGGGCGAAAGACTCACTCATCTTGAACCCCTTCATGACCGATGATGAGATAGAGGTGCTCTGTAACCCGGAGGCATGGTAGATGACAAGACGAGGTTGCTTGTTGTCAAAGCGGCGATGAGTGTTTATGGAGGTGCGGCAAGAGATTTATTGCGCAATTTACCAGCAATCACCGATCATTTCGATGTTCGATTCTTGTGTCTAAATTTACGAGATTCCCAAAAAACATTGATTGAGTCTATGGGCATTGAAGTGCTGTGTCCAGAAAATCAATGGGAGGCAAAGGGAGGTCTCTGGAACGAAATTACGGCCGGTCAAGAACGCAGTGCTGCGAAGGCTTGGCGGGCTTTTGACAGAGTAGAGGAGGCAATAGAATGGGCTGACGCTATACATCTGACTGGCGGTAATGGATCTATGGAATTCCCAGCTTTAGTACCTACGGACAAGCCTATGCACTTACATTTCCTAGAATCTAAACCAGGTATTCATGATGATGTAAGTCATTTGAAGCCAAATGGAAGAGGGTCGTGGAAACCCAAACTTCTACATTTTCTACAGATTAGACAGCGCTTGAGAATTGAGAAATCATTCAAACCATTCGAGGACAATAAATCTTGGACGGTGAGTGCTAATTCGGCCTTTTCTGAATCTAATTTGAAGCGGATTTATGGTTTTAATGGAGGAGTTCTACATCCTTCAGTTGATCTTTCGGAATTCCCAAGGCAACCTAGTTCTGGAGAATCTGCAGCATTTGAATCCAGCGAAATCAGAAATAACGGCCCATACGCAGTGACCATAGGGCGTATTTCTCGATTCAAAGGCACATACGAAGCTGTCGAACACCTATCTGGCAGTAACCTGAATCTTGTCGTTATTGGAGGTGGTTCCGATGATGATGTGGAGGAGTTGAAATCCTTCGGAGAAGATCATGGTGTTTCTGTTAGCGTTCTCTCTGAATTATCTTCGGAACAGATGCGTGCAGTTATGCGAAATTCTGTTGCCATTATTGGGCTAGCTCATGGAGAGGCTTTTGGATTGACTCCTATAGAAGCAATGGCACTGGGTGTGCCTCCCATTTTCGTAAATGAAGGAGGATACTGTGAGACTATAGTTGATAGAATAAATGGTCGTCTTCTCAAACGCGGAGACTATAGTGCTTGGAAGGATGCTCTTGAAGAGGCAATGAATATTAGTACAAGAGAAGATTGGGCTAAAGCCGGACTTAATAGAATTGAGGAATTGGGCCTAACTCCTGAAAATCATGCTATTAGATTGAAGGAGATAATTAGGAGCATTGCAATATGACAGATTTAGCGGAATTACTTGAGGCGCGAAATCGTCATATTAGCAATTCCCTATCTATTGGCCATGATAAGCCACTTCATATTGTGAAGGGTGAATTACAATACTTGTATTCGAAAGATGGCACTAGATATCTCGACCTTGTGAATAATGTCTGCCATGTTGGTCACTGTCACCCAAAAGTTGTTGCCGCCGGTCAACAGCAAATGTCTGTACTGAGTACTAATACTCGTTACATTTTTGAGGGGTTAACAAAATATATCTCACGAGTTGCAGACACTCTTCCCGAAGGGCTTAATGTTGGATTTATGGTTAATTCTGGCAGCGAGGCAAATGAGTTAGCAATTCGTCTTGCTAGAGCTTACACCGGATCTTATGACATGGTTGTAATTGACGGAGGGTACCATGGAAATACGAGTATGTTGGTTCAACTTAGCCCATACAAATTTCTAGGACCAGGAGGAGTTGGTGTACCTGAATCGTGGGTTCATGTTGCCCCTATACCAGACAATTACCGTAGAGGAATGTTTGATCACAATGAAGAAATGCGAAATACCATTTTACAGGCTGGGAGAATCGCCGGACTTCTCGTCGAACCGATGCTGTCTTGTGCTGGACAAATTCCTTTGCCAGAAGGGTTTCTAAAACAGGCTAAAAAATATGTTCATGAGGCAGGAGGGTTACTAATTGTTGATGAAGTTCAGGTTGGATTTGGAAGAGTTGGTACCCACATGTGGGCATTTGAGGAGGAAGGGGTTGTCCCAGATATTGTTGTTCTTGGAAAGTCCATAGGGAATGGGCATCCAATGGCTGCTGTTTTTACGACTAAAGAAATCGCAGCGTCTCTAGGCGAAATGGAATGGTTCAGTTCAACTGGAGGGAATCCTGTGTCTTGTGCGATTGGGAATGCAGTTCTGGACGTTATTGAAGAGGAGTGTTTGTTAAATCGGGCCAAAGAATTGGGAGAATATTTTGTTAGTGGCCTTAGAATTTTGCAACAAAAATACCCTGTAGTGGGAGATGTTCGTGGCCGTGGTTTGTTTATTGGAATTGAATTGATTGAAGACACAATTACTCTCACTCCCGCAGTTAATGAAGCCAATAGAGTAGTGAAGGAAATGCGAAAGAGAGGGGTTTTATTGAGTACTGACGGACCTCTACATAACGTTATCAAAATTAAGCCCCCGATGGTATTGGAAAGAGAAGATATTGATACTACTCTTAGACATCTAGATGTCGTGTTAAGTGAGGGTGTTCTATAGGGGAGTAAATATGGCATATACAGAAGTTAGTCTAGATGAGGCAAATGAGTTATTGAATTCGGCTGGCCTCTCCGAAGCACAAAAAATTGAGGAGTTGAAAGGCGGTTGGGCGAATTCGAATTATGTTCTTTCTTTGAAAGATGGTTCTAAAATGGTGCTAAAAGTATGGGATGATCGCCCTCCTGAAGAAGTTCGTTTGGTGTTGGAAACTACTGCATGGATTGGAAAACATCGAATTCCGACGCCAATGCCTGTAAAGTTTGAAAATGGAGAGTATATGGTTTTGAAGAATGATTTTTCTTGGATATTAATGCCTTATGTCGAGGGTGAATGGTTGGCTTCTGATTACGACTCCTTATTTGCTCTTGGAAAAGTTCAGGCTGAACTTCATGAAATACCATTACCAGGACATATCCGTGGGTCCTTTTCGATGGGTTTTGATTTATGGGAAAAAATGTTTGAATATGCAGAAAAAGAAGACCTAGATTCTGATTTTATAGATATGTTAAGGCGACAAATGGGGGTTCTGAAACCTAAACTTTTAGTCGATTTGCCACAAGGAATTTTACATGGTGATTTATTTCCTGATAATGTTCTTGGATCAGGAGGGAATATATCAGGGATCCTTGATTTTGAAGAGGTTTTCTTGGGCCCTAAAGCATTTGATTTAGTAATGAGTTTTGTTGGTTTTGGATGGAAAGATGGGGTGCCGATTGAAGAAAGATGGCGTGCTCTATTGGATGGTTATGAGTCGTTTCGACCTCTGGGTGAGAAAGAGAAAATGGCTTTGAGTGATTTGCATCGTTATGCTACTCTATCTATCGCCGCATGGCGATATTGGAAATTTGTAATGATTATGCCTCCTTCAGAACACTCTGATCGATATCTGGAGATGGTTGGCCGTCTGGATAAGGATTTACCATTTTGATACGGCCGATGGGTTCTTGAAAAGAAAAGAATACGAGCAAGTAACCGAAGTGGAGATAGATGAATGAAAGCCACCGTTCACTCAATCAATATTAGTAAAGAGGGAGGCGTTCCTAAGTTGCCAATTGGAGAAGCAACAATTCTAGTTACTGGAATTGATGGCGACTATAATCGATTTAGATCTGAGAAGAAAGGAGGTATTGGCACTCGTGCCGTGACTCTCTTTTCATTGGAAATAATTCATCAATTACAGAAAGAAGGTCATTCTATTGATGTCGGAACCACCGGAGAAAATATTACTGTTGAAGGAGTAGATTGGTCTTCTCTTTCTGCTGGAACTCGAATGATGATTGGGGATGCAATGTTAGAGCTAAGCGAGCCTACCGCTCCTTGTAGTAAAATAGGTAAGTCATTTGTTAAAGGGGCATTTTCAAGAATTGATCATGATTTGGAAGTTGGTTGGTCAAGATGGTCTGCTTCTGTAATTGATGAAGGTCATGTCGAAGTAGGCAGTCAAATCATCATCCTTTGACCGGTTGTTTCTTCTCCTAGAAGCCGATCGATAGATTGTGTCCGAGGCGGCTATCGTTGCAACAGGGTTGAGTAAGGCGTTTGGTGATTTAGTTGCTGTCGACAATATTGACCTAGAAGTAGAAAGTGGAATTTGTTTCGGATTACTCGGACCAAACGGGGCTGGAAAAACCACTATGATTCGGATGTTGCAGGCATCTTCACCCCTCAGTGGAGGGTCTTTGCAAGTATTAGGTAAAGATGTAGAAAAAGATGGACGGGAGGTTCGTTCAAGAATAGGAGTTGTGCCGCAGGAAGATAATCTCGATCCTGATTTTACTGCTGAATACAATCTTATTGTATATTCAAGATATTACGGAATCGGGAGTAAAGAGGCTCGTAAAAAGGCGGAAAAATTATTGAATGAGGTTGGACTTTCTGAAAAAGCAGGTGAAAAAATAACCAATCTTTCAGGAGGCATGAAGAGGAGATTGATTGTTGCACGTGGATTAATTAATGATCCTGAATTATTAATTCTGGATGAGCCGACTACAGGATTGGATCCGCAAGCACGCCATCGAGTATGGGATCAAATTCGCAACTACAGAAGATCTGGCAAAACTGTTTTGCTAACCACACATTATATGGATGAGGCTGAATTGTTATGTGACGATTTGGCAATAGTTGATTCGGGGCAAATATTGGTCAGAGGGGCACCTCGTAAGTTGATTCAGGAAACGGTTGGAAGAGAAGCGATTGAGTTTGTAGCGTCACCTTTTGAAGGCGGAGATGATGCACTCGATAATATTCAGTCGCGCTCAAAGGATTTGAATCTGAAATATAGCAGAATCGCGGATAGAATTATTGTTTATGGGGACGATATTGAAACTCTTGCTTCTGAATATGAAGATGATAATAGAATAAATGATTTGATTCGGCGGAGGTCGACTCTTGAAGATGTATTTTTGCAACTAACAGGACGAAAATTAAGGGAGTGATTGTATGAAAGAAATCTTTGGCGTGTCGCCCAAAATGGTTGCTGCTGTTTGGCGTCGACATGCCGACGTCTGGGTTAGAACTTGGAAAACAAATTTGTTGCCTCCTTTGCTAGAACCGATCCTTTACTTGTTAGGATTTGGATTTGGAGTTGGAGCCTATATTAATGAAATGGGGGGAGTAAGTTATGTCGAATTTATTGCTCCTTCTATTCTTGCTATTTCAATGATGTTCGGGGCGTTTTTTGAGGCGACATATGCCGCTTTCATTCGGATGTATTACCAAAGAACTTGGCAGGCAATTTCCGCAACTCCTGCTTCTGCAGAGGATGTTTTGGTTGCTGAATTGTTCTGGGCTGCAACAAAATCGGTCGCTAATGCAACACTTATGACGCTCGCCATAATCTTCGTTGGTTTGATTGTTGACATACAATTGTTATCTTGGACTGGTGCTTTGATGATGCCTGTTGTTGCAATACCAATTGGTTTGATGTTCGCTGGAATGGGTTTGATATTGACTTCTTATACTCCCTCTATTGATTGGTTTAATATTCCATTTTTCCTTTTCATCAATCCTATGTTCATACTCGCTGGAACATTCTTTCCTCTTGATGAATTTCCTGAAATAGCTCAAAATATAGCTCTATGTCTACCATTGACACATGCGGCCCTAATTACACGATCTCTTGCATATGGCGATGGTTTTGCAGATGTGCTTCCATCTGTTGCTTACGTGGCAGCACTCATGCCAATAATGATGTATTTAGGGATTTTAAAATCAAGGAAAAGAATTGTTTCTTGATCTAATTAATGACTTCGACATTTTACTTTCAGGTGAACGTGATTGTGAAATATGTATGTGTATCCCTCCGACTATAAGCAGAGGTACCCGAGTGGTCAAAGGGGCTGGGATGAGGTCCCAGTGCGTAGTGCTTCGCAGGTTCAAATCCTGCCCTCTGCACCACCTTTTACAATGTCTATTTTGGAGGCATGTTCTTAGATGAAAGGGGTGGGTACATGACCGTGGAACGAGGTCCCAAGGTAGCGTTACTCTTGTGCCTAATTTTATTGGTACAAGGGATGAATGCAATTCAAGAAGGAGGACTTTTGGATTCTGAAAAGATTCTTTTGACAGAGAGAGAGGAAGAATATGGACCTATAGAATACACAGATGAGCATTCAACTGTTAGCATAGGCCCTTCAGATAGACAGACTACTTTGAGGATGCCTGGAAATCACGACTACAGTCGCCGTCTGCCCCTAGTTGTAGCCTTACATGGGTATTCGGGTAATGGTGCAGGTAACGCTGCATACATGCACCTATACGATAGTGTACATGAAAATGAGCATTTACTCTTGGCACCTGATGGAAACCTCAACTGGTTCGGAATGCGATATTGGAATGCTACAGATGCTTGCTGCAACTATTTCAACAGCAATGTGGACGATGTTGGATACCTCGTTGGTCTAATCGATGAGGCTATCCAAAACTACGGCGCTGACCCTGATGGAATAATCGTCACTGGTCTGTCGAATGGTGGCTTCATGAGTCATCGTATGGCCTGTGATGTTGGCTATATGATTCGAGCTATTGTCGCTCTCAACGGAGTTACCTGGGATGATTTCTCTGATTGTAGCGATACGGGAAGGCCTGACGTCCTACATGTACATTCAACTAATGACGGTGTCATCCTATACGACGGCGGGTCTATTGCATTTAGCGGAGAATACCCCTCTGCCATCGAGACCGTTGTTAATTGGGCTGATAGGTCGGAGTGTGAATCTACTTGGACTTACTTGGGTACTAGAGATATTTCGGGAGATGATGGAGTTGATGAGACTGATGAATTTGAATTTCTCAATTGTAACTCGGGAAATAGAGTTGCTCATTGGAGAATAAATGAGGGGGTGCATGTTCCTCCTCTAAACGAGCCGGGGTGGGCTGACCAAACGATTAGTTGGGCTCTTTCTGGATTTGTTAGAGATTCGGATGGCGATGGATATCGTGATGATGTTGATGCTTTTATCTACAATCCAAACGAATGGATTGACTCGGATGGAGATGGGGTGGGAGATAATTCTGATGTGTTTCCGAGTGATGAATCCGAATGGGCAGACAGTGACGGAGATGGGGTGGGAGATAACTCCGATGTGTTTCCTGATGACTCAAATGAATGGGTTGATGCCGATGATGACGGAATAGGAGATAACTCCGATCTAGATGATGATAATGACGGAGTAAATGATGCAGATGATGCGTTTCCTTTTGATTCGAGTGAGTGGGATGATACTGATGGAGATGGTATAGGAAACAACGAAGATTTAGATGACGATGGAGACGGATGGAGAGATTCTGAGGACTCATTTCCACTTGATGCAACGGAATACTTCGACTCAGATGACGATGGCATTGGAGACAATGCGGATCTTGATGACGATAACGACGGTTGGAGCGATCAAGAAGAACTAGAATGTCAAACAAATACTAACAATTCTTCTCAATTTCCTCTTGATTCGGATAGTGATGGAATCTGCGACCCAATTGATCCTGATGACGATAATGATGGAGTTGTTGATGGTGATGATGTATTCCCTCTGGATCCAGAAGAATGGTCGGATAGTGATGAGGACGGAGTTGGAGATAATTCCGATGTGTTTCCTACTGATGATTCAGAATGGCTAGATTCAGATGGAGATGGGGTGGGAGATAATTCCGATGTGTTTCCTAATAATCCAGATGAAACTACTGATACTGATGGAGATGGGGTGGGAGATAATTCCGAT
>CETM01151656.1_pt1 | contig 26522 bp, 23 predicted proteins | sample 361451 | NCBI WGS metagenome assembly CETM01 (sample SAMEA2622690, study PRJEB7988) | marine metagenome | isolation source: saline water (ENVO:00002010), including
AATTACAGAGTTAATTTAGATTGGACACCAAACTCTGATCAGCTTATTTACTTTGGAGTAACAACTGGATACAGATCTGGTGGAGTTGCTTTAGGTATTTCAGGATCTAGAGATGAACAAAGAGATCAATTCGGTCTTCCAACTGGAGCTGGGATAGAAGCTGTTTCATATGATAAGGAAAGAGTAGACTCTGTAGAGCTAGGTTATAAAGGGATGCACATGGATGACAAGTTACAAATTTTTGCTTCTATATACCATTATGATTATGACGGTTATCAAGATGTAGTGACTCAATATGATCCGTTTAGAGGAGAGACTGCAGAATTTGCTTCAAACGCAGACGGGATAACAAACGAAGGTTTTGAAATGGAATTCATTTATGAATTAACAGATAGATTAAATATATCTGGAAACTTGAGCATAACAGAGACTGAATATGGAGAGGATTACTGGGTTATGACAACAGATGATCCTATGAACCCACCTCAGATCTTCGGTACTTTTACTCAAGGTGTTGTAGGTAATTCAGGAACTGGTTCTGATGTCAATGGCGATGGAGTAATAGATGCCAGTGATTTCCCTTATGCTACTAACGTTAAAGGAAATCCTCTAAAAGGTATTCCCAAAGAAAAATATACTTTAAGAGCAACTTATGAATTAGAGAGCAGATGGGGCCCAATATGGCTTTGGCTAAACCATTCTTTCACTGGAGACTTTTCAGCCTCAGGTATTGAAAGGGAGTTGGATAGAATTCCTTCTAGAGAGACCACAAACTTTAGTGCTTCTTGGTGGAGTGATGACTACAAGACATCTATAAGGGTTGCTGTGAATAATATTATGGATAATAAAAATATTTATAGCATAACCACTAATACTTCTAGTGATAATTACAGTAAGTATGGAGGACCTCTTGACCCAAGAACTATGTATGTAGATCTTCGTTATAGATTCTAATTTTTAAATTAGAGTTAAGAATAGGCTGGAATTATCCAGCCTATTTTTTTTAAGCCATTTACGTATACTAGAAATATCATGAAACCCTTATCAATAGCAGCTATTCAATTAGACCTCGCTACAAAAGACAATTACGATTTACTTGAAAAAAAATCTAGAGAGGCTGTAACTAGATTTTCATGGATTGAAATGCTGGTATTTAGTGAATTAGCAGTAGGTGGAGGTGGATCAAAAGACACCTCTTTTTTTCTTTCTGAGTACCTAGAAAAATTACAGGAATTAGCAAAAGAATTAGAAGTGTGGTTAATCCCGGGCTCCTTTTATGAAAAAACTAATAATGAAATATATAACACTACTCCAGTAATAAATAACAAAGGTGAGCTAGTAACAAAATGTAGAAAGCTTTACCCTTTTTTGCCATATGAGGTTGGCGTAGAAGCTGGTAATGATGTGTGTGTTTTTGATTTCCCTGGATGTGGAAAAGTAGGTATCCATATTTGCTATGATATTTGGTTTCCTGAAACTAGTAGAGCTTTAGCTTTAAAAGGCGCTGAGGTCATACTGCATCCTAGTCTTACAGATACTTGTGATCGAGATGTGGAGAGAGCTATGGTCAAGGCTACTGCAGCTCAACAACAATGTTATTACATAGATGTTAATGCGGGAGGCAAACAGGGAGTTGGTCTCTCTCTAGTAGCAGGACCAGATGGAGAGATTCTTCATGATGCCCAAAGAGGAGAAGAATTTATGCTAGTAGAAGTTGACTTTGACCGTGTTAGAAGGTGCAGAGAGAGAGGTTTAAAGGGTTTAGGGCAACCCATTAAGAGCTATAGAGATGATCCAAAAGAAGACTTGTCTAAAGCAAAAGATGAAGTTTACCTAAATAACTTAGGCTCCTTAGAAGTTCCTAAAAAATAAAAAACTCGTTAATGCTCAATTGATATAATGAGGACAATGATTAGATATTTTTATTTATATATTCTTTTAACTTTTCTAAGCTTTAATTTATCTTCTGAGAAGTTAGATATGCCTAGGGGTGCTCAAGATAAACCAGACCTTAACGGTGTATGGCAGGTTTTGAACTCAGCTAACTATAATATAGAAGCTCACTCAGCAAGCGCCTCAATGGCAATGGTTGAAGGTCCTGTTGTTCCAATTCCACATCCAAAAATCGTATCTTTAGGTGCAGTTGGTTCAGTCCCAGCTGGCTTAGGTGTGGTGGTAGGAGGAAAGATACCTTATAAGGAATGGGCCCTAAAGAAAAGAGAAGAAAATAGAGCAAACTGGTTAGAACGAGACCCTGAGATTAAATGCTATTTACCTGGTGTTCCTAGAGCTAACTACATGGCTTTTCCTTTTCAAATTTTTCATAGTGAAGAAGCAATCTTCTTTGCTTATGAGTATGCAGGGGCAGTGAGGAATATACTTTTGCAAGACCCTGGCCCAGCCCCTATAGATTCTTGGATGGGGCAATCATGGGGGTATTGGGAAGGAGATACTTTAGTTGTTAAAGCATCTGGTTTTAATGACCAAACTTGGTTTGATAGGTCAGGAAATTTTCATAGTAACAATCTAAAAGTTACCGAAAGGTATACTTTAATAAATAATCATATCATGGAGTATGAAGCTACAATTGAAGATGAAGAGGTATTTACCAAACCTTGGAAGATTAAGATGAATTTATATAAAAGAATTGGCAAGGAAGGCCAGTTACAGCAATTTAAGTGTGTTGAGTTTGTAGAAGAACTATTGTATGGAAAGTGGAGAGCAAAATGAAATTAAATGATATGAAATTCTGGTTATTATTTATTTTAGCTTCTCATTTTTTTCTATCGAATACCATTTCCGCAGAAGTTTCTTGGAATCCCAGTAAGACTTGGTTCGGGGACCCTAATCTTCAAGGCACCTGGACTAATGCAACTTTAACTACCTTAGAAAGACCGGATAGTATCGACCAATTAGAGATATCTGATAGACAGGCAAATTCAATAGTCAAAGCTTATCAAGAGGGTTGGGACAGTTATGACAATCAATTAGATGTTGGTGAGGAGATAAAAGAAGCAGGGGATCCAGGAGGTTACAACACCGCATGGATGGATCCTGGTAATAAACTGTTAAAGATAAATGGAAAGTATAGAAGTTCAGTAATTGTTTATCCTGAAGATGGAAAGCTTCCTAGAAAATGGGTCAGATGGGGAAGAGAAGGTATTAATATTTATAGAATGTTTGCAGTAGCAAACCATCCAGAACAAAGAAGTTTAGGAGAAAGATGTTTGGTGGGCTTTGGTTCTAGTGGAGGACCACCGATGTTAAATGTCTTATACAACAACAACTATCAAATTGTTCAATCTCCAGGATATGTAATGATATTAGTGGAAATGAATCATGATGCGAGAATTATCAGGTTAGACTCAGAGCATAGACCAGATAACATAAAGCCTTGGTTAGGTGATTCTGTAGGGTACTGGGAAGGGAATACGCTTGTAGTTAAGACAAAAAATCATCATCCCCAACAAAAATTTAGAGCTGCAATAAGACATCAGATCTTAATATCTGAAGGTGCTATTGTTACTGAGAGATTTACTAGGACATCTAATAATGAAATTTTGTACGAGTTTACAGTAGATGATGACAGCGCATATAAGGATATATGGAAAGGTGAAATAGCTCTAAGAAAATCTAATGATCAGATTTATGAATATGCATGTCATGAAGGGAATTACGCTATGGCAAATATACTTGCAGGAGCAAGAGCAGAAGAAGAGGGGGATTGATGAAAACTTTAAATAAACAAAATTTCTTTATTTTTCTATTGTTGATAACTTTCAACTCTTCAATTTTAAATTCTCATCATGCATTTACAGCAGAATTTGATGCTAATGCCCCTATTAATATTACAGGTAAAGTAGTTAAAGTTGAGTGGATTAATCCCCATGCTTGGGTTCATGTAGAAGTAGAAGGGAAAGACGGTAAAACTGTCTGGATGGTAGAAGGCGGAACTCCTAACACTTTAATTAGAAATGGAGTAACTAAAAAATCATTAGTTCCAGGTACTGTTATTGTAGTTAGGGGGTATCAGAGCAAGGGTCGTCTATGCCGTCCTAGGTGCATAGCTAATGGACGAGATGTTACTTTTCCAGATGGAAGAAAAGTTTTCATAGGCTCTTCCGGTACTGGAGCACCAAGAGATGGATCTGATCCAAGAGAACGAAAAAGAAATTAATTTCTAATAAAAGCAATGAAGAAAAGTCTAATTTTTTTAGTAATTATCTTTTCTTTCAAGATGTTTCCAGAGGAGAATCACCATTCTGAAATTCACGATCTAATGGCTTATGTTCTTGACCCAGCTGCTGAATCAATCTGGGATTCTGCTGGCTTTGTTATCACTGAAGAGGGTGAATTTAGCTTAGAGCCTAAAGACGATGAAGGGTGGGATAAAGTAAAACATGGAGCAAAGGTAATAGCCGAGAGCTCTTATTTATTGGCTTTGCCCAGTAGAGCTGTTGATCAATCTCAGTGGCTTGGTTTTTCTAAAGCCTTAAAGGCAATAGGCGAAGAGACATTTATAGCAGCAGAAAATAAAGACTCAGAAGAGTTATTTAGACTAGGAGCTGACCTGTATCAAGTTTGTGTTGCTTGTCATAAGGTTTATTGGATAAAAGACAATTAGTAAAGCTTCTTATCTAAAGAACAATTATGTTGGAATTTGTAATTTGGTTATCTGAAACAAGCTGGAGTATATCTTTAGTTGAATCTTTGTACCTTTACCCATGGATTGAATCAACACATGTTTTGTCCATATGTTTTTTTGTAGGAACTCTTATTTTTGTAGATCTCAGATTATTAGGAATCTTGTTTACCAATGTCCCAATTTCAGAGATGAACAGAAGAATACTGCCTTGGACCATTTTCGGTTTTATTTTGATGGTTACAACGGGACTTCTTCTCTTCTATGCAATTCCTATCAGAAGTTACCAAAATGTTTTTTTTAGATTTAAAATTTTCTTGATACTTCTGGCAGGTTTAAATATGTTTTTGTTTCATAGACAAATGAGAAGAGAAGGTCATAAATGGGACCAAACTAAAACTATACCTTTAAGTGTCCATATAAAAGCAGCTTCATCTTTGTTTATTTGGTCCTTGGTCATTATTTCAGGAAGAATGATTGCCTATAATTGGTTTGATTGCGATAAACAACCACAGCCTGAATGGGTAAATTGGTTTGCAGGGTGTGTTTTAGAAATTTCTTATGCAGGAGGAGATATTTAATTGGACTCAGATTTACTATTCAATCTTTTTGATCAAATGGAACAGTCCTATTTAGGAGAGTTTATGAGGGACTCTATTTGGCTCTTTCCAGTTGTAGAAGCTTTTCATTTAATTGGTTTAGCAATATTAGGCGGGTCTATTTTAGTAGCTGATCTTAGATTAATGGGTTTTGCCCTATCAACAAGACCAATCCATTATGTTTTAAATCAAAGCATGAAATTAACTAAAACAGGACTTTTTGTTCTAATACTTACTGGGGTCCCTCTTTTTCTTAGTGAGGCTATTAAGTGTTATTACAGTAGAGCTTTTTGGATAAAGATGTCAGCTCTGGTCTTAGGGCTCATTTTTTTATTCTTGATAAGAAACCCTTTTAGTCTTAAATTAAAGGAATCGAGTATATATTTAAAATTTATAGGGTTTTTATCAATAGCTATTTGGGCTGTTGTTGCAGGATCAGGTCGCTGGATAGGCTTCTCTTAAACTCAAGGTGAGATAGAGATTTAAATTTTTTTAATTATTATCTGGAGAATAAATTTTCTAAAGTTATGAATCAGTGGTTAATTTCATTTAAAGCTTATTTAAAACCTAATTTACTTTTAATCCTGTTACTTGGTTTTTTAGCAGGGATCCCTATGGGAATGATAGTAGACCCACTAAATTACTGGCTTTCTAAGTCAGGTGTAGATAGAGCTTCAATTGGTTTACTCTCTCTCGTTTTTTTAACTTATTCTTTAAAGGCTATTTGGGCGCCTCTAGTTGATAGAGTCCAGTTACCTTTTCTAAAAAAAATTGGTCAGAGAAAAAGCTGGTTAGTTTTAGCACAAGTATTTTCCTTTTTCTTTTTAATCTTAATTGGCCTTAATGATCCTACAAATAACCTAGAGTTATTAGTTATTTGTGTTTTCTGTTTAGCTTTCTTTTCTGCTACTCAAGATATTTGTATTGATGCTCTAAGGATAGAGTTAGTTGAAAAAGAAGAACTAGGTCAATCAGCTGCAATATATCAGCTTGGTTGGAGAATAGGGGGAGTTTGGTTTACTCAGGCTTTAGGCCTATGGTTAGCAGGAGAAATTGGTTACAGCAATGCTTATTTCATAGTAGCTATAGTCTTCTTACTTTTAGCAGTCTTTATTTTCTTTAAAATGCCAGAACCTGATCGAATTGTAAGGCCTTATATTTCTGTTTTTTCACATCCAGGAAGATGGCTTAAAGATTCCTTTGTTGATCCTGTAATTGATCTGTATGAGAGGTATAAATCAGAAATTACTTTAATATTATTAGTCATTTTCTTCTATAGATTAAGTGATATGTTCTTAGGTCCTATGGCAATGCCTTTTTATAGAGAAATGGGCTTCTCAGAAGGAGAAGTGGCGTTAGTAACTAATTTCTTTGGAACTTTTATGACCATTATAGGAGTCTTCGTTGGAGGACTCCTTGTGCATCGTTTTGGTTTAGAAATAAATATCTTTTATGGAGCTTTATTAACAACTTTAACTAATCTTCCGTTTATATATTTAAATTATTTAGGAACAGACCTCGACCCAAATAATGAACTCTCTTTTTTATGGATAGTGATAGGAATGGATAATTTTACTCAAGGCTATGTTGGTACTATTGCGATAACCTTTATATCTAGAGTTGTTTCCCAAAGTTATACAGCCACCCAATATGCTTTTCTAGCTCTCTTAGGAACAATCCCTTCTAGAATTATAGGAAGTTTCTCAGGATTTATAGTTAATGATTACGGGTATCATAATTTCTTTATAATAGCCGGCGCTTTAGGAATACCTGCAATCATTCTTTCTTATTTTGTATGGAAAAAAATGCTCTTTATAGATAAGTAGTCATAAGTTGAAAAGTAAAGAAAACAAATTAAGTTTAAAGATAAAACTTGGTTATGGAATAGGTGACATAGCCATATGCCTTTACTGGAGTGGCGTCGGTCTTTATCTTATGTATTTTTATACTGATGTAGTAGGTATTTCACCTGTAATGGCTAGTGCGATTTACTCCATAGGCATGGCTTGGGATGCTATTACAGATCCTTCAATGGGTTTCATTGCTGAAAGAACTAGAACCAGGTGGGGTATTTATAGGCCTTATTTATTATTTGGAAATATTCCTTTGGCTCTTTCATTTGTTCTTCTGATGTGGGTCCCTCCTTTTGAAGGAACTGCTCTTTTTATATTTCTCTTGTTTGCAAATTTACTGCATAGGACATGTTTTACCATCGTGAGTGTTCCTTTTTCCTCTCTAACCCCAAGAATTACAGAAGACAGTGAACAAAGAACCAATCTTACTGGTTTTAGGATGATGGGTGCCCAGACAGGAACTAACTTGATGTCAGCTTTTGCCTTTCCGATTATATTCTGGTTTGGGATGGGAGATGAGGCCAAAGGCTTTGTATTCATGGCAATGATTGCAGGAATTGCTGCTCTTATTATTCACAGCATTACCTTTTACACAGTAAAAGAGCCACAACAAGATCAAGGAATTGAAAGGGTAGGAGGAAGTTTTTTAGAAATTGCTAAATCTATTGGGCAAAATAAACCTTTTTGGTTGGTTTTTTCAGCGACCTTAATAGTAGGAGTAACAACTATATTCTTTGGTAATAGTTTAGTTTATTACTCCAAATACGCCTTAGGATTACATGAATATCAAGGCATTATCTTATTCACTAATGGAATTGTAGCTTTTGCTAGCATCCCAATCTGGTGGGTAATCTCAAATAAGATTGGTAAACGACATACTTGGCTATTATCAATGAGCATTACTACAGTTGCTTTTATTTGCTTTTATCTTTACCCAATAACAACGCTTAAAGAATTACTGATTTTGGTTGCATTTATTGGATTAGGTGCTGGAGCAGCAGGCATTCTCTTTTGGTCTATGTTGCCAGACACTATTGAGTATGGGGAGGTGCGCACAGGAGTAAGGAGTGAATCGTCTCTTTATGGTTTTATGACTTTTGCTCAAAAAGGATCTATAGCCTTAGCAATTCTAATATTTGGATTTGTTTTTAGTTTTATAGGTTTTGAAGCTAACCAAGTTCAAAGTGCAGAAACTATTTCTTCTATGAAAACAATTATGAGCATTATCCCTGCTTTTGGTGTGGCATTAAGTTTAGTTGTAATATATTTCTACCCCATAGACACAGATACACATAAGGAATTATTAGAGCACATTAAAAATAAAAGTCATGATACAGATATCTTAAAAGAAATATGATCAACTGGGGTATTTTTGGAACGGGGATGATAGCTAGGGCACTAGCTGTTTCTATGAAGGATAGTAAAGGCTCTATTCTAAGAGCCATTGCTAGTAGATCAATTGAAAAGGCAGATAAATTTGCTGATAAATATAATTGTTTGCCCGTAGAGGGTTATGAAGGTCTACTTAAAGATGATGAAATAGATGCAATTTATGTAGCAACTCCTCATGATTCGCATTTTGATTTAGCTCTAGCAGCACTTGAAGCAAAGAAATCAGTACTTTGCGAAAAGCCAATGACTTTAAATTCTACAGAGGCAATGGTTCTTATAGATGCTGCTCGGAATAACGGAGTTTTATTTATGGAAGCATTTATGTACCGAACACATCCGCAGACTGATAAAGTACGGGAACTAGTAGAAAAAGAATTTAAAACTTCACCTTTAACCATTGAAGCGTCTTTTGGTTTTTTAGCTGATGTTCCAAAAGAACATCGTTTAGTAAACCCCGATTTAGGAGGAGGGTCAATAATGGACATAGGTTGTTACCCTATGTCTATGTCTAGAATGGTAGTAGGCATTCAAGAGGGTAAGCTATTTTCAAACCCTATTTCAATCAAGGCTAAAGGTGAATTATCTGAAAGAGGAATAGATTTAAATGCCTCTGCAGAATTAATCTTTGAAAATGGCTCTAAAGCCCTAGTCAATTGTGCTATTAATAAAAACTTAAATAATACAGTGCTTATCTCAAATGATGAGAAATCACTTCTCATTGAAGAGCCTTGGCAGTGTGGTGAACAAGTAGGACGTAAATCCAAAATTATTTTTAAGAGAGAGGGGTTTGATGACGAGGTAATTGAATTTAAAGAGAAAAAAGGTGTTTTTACTTTTGAAATAGATCATTTTGTAGATCTTATTAACCAAAAAAAGACTGAATCAAAGAAAGTTTCTCACTCAGATTCACACGGAAATATGATCTGGCTTGATACATGGAGGAAGAAAATAGGAGTTTATTATAGTGCTGATAATCCTGAAAATAGGGCTTCATCTCTTTTAGGAAAAGAAGCTCCTAAAAATTCGCATCTTATGTCCTTCAATTCTATAGAAGGTTTAGACAAGAAGATTTCCAGAGTAGTTTTTGGATGTGATAATCAATCTGGTACAGACCATGCTTTTGCTATGTTTGATCACTTTTTTTCTTTGGGAGGTAACACCTTTGATACAGCTTACATTTATAACAATGGAAAAAGCGATGTCTACTTAGGGAAGTGGATGGTTCATAGAGGCCTCAGAGAAAAAGTAGTAGTTCTTGGAAAAGGGGCCCACACACCTCATTGCTACCCTGATTTAATACGACCACAATTAGAAGAGTCTTTGGATAGATTGCAGACTGATTATCTAGATATTTATTGTTTACACAGAGATAACTTGGAAGTTCCAGTAAGTGAATTTATTGATGCATTAGATGAAATAAAAAAAGAAGGTTTAATTAAGTTAATTGGAGCATCAAATTGGAATCTAGCAAGGTTTTCCGAAGCAATTTCCTATGCTGAAGACTCAAATAAACAGGCTTTTAGCGTTTTAAGCAATAACTTTAGTTTGGCTAAAATGCTTACTCCTGTTTGGCCTGGTTGTGAAAGTTGTTCTGAAGAAGATTTTAAAGCTTACTTGAAAGAAAAACAGATTCCTATTTTTCCTTGGTCTAGTCAAGCTAGAGGTTTTTTTCTTGAGAACCAAGAATTTCAAGGATCTTTGCATATAGCAAACCCTAATCAAGAAGAAAAAGACAGGGTTTGGTTTAATCAAGAAAATATTGAAAGAAGAAATAGGTGTTTTTCTTTAGCAAAAGATAAGGGTGTTGAAGCCATAGAACTAGCTTTAGCTTTTGTATTAAATCAAGAGTTTCCTTCTCATCCTTTAATTGGTCCAAGGAATTTCTTTGAAACAAAAAGCTCTCTAAAAGCTTTGAATATAGACCTAAGCGCTAAAGAAAGAGACTGGTTAGATTTAAAGGGCGATTAGCATTTATAAAATTTTCATAATTTTTGGTATAATTTTTTAAAAATTAGGGGGACATATGTCAGAAACAGTTGCTAATCCAGAATATAATCCTGCAGGGGTAGGGGATTGTATAGATACAAATAAACTACCTTGGTTGCCTTTATCGAACGCAGAAGGTCTTTCCATTAAGCCTGCAAGGGCAAGTTCAGAAAGTGGAATCTTTAGCGTAATATTGAAAATTGATAAGGGAGCTTCTTTACCTGAATCAGTATATTTAGGCGGAATGGATATGTTAGTTCTTTCTGGGAAGGCTGAATATGATCAGGAAGGATCTAAAAGCACTCTTAATCCAGGAACTTGGGGTTTTATCTCTGCTAATTCAAGAGTTAATTCCTTTTTAGCTTTAGAAGACACAGAGATACTAGCCAACTTCTTTAGTGGTGTTGCATTTTTAAAAGAGGACGGTTCTTTAGATTCATTATTCACAGCCATGGACGTACAGCAAATGGCCAAAGACACCAAAATTCCTCTCGTTCCAAATTCTCTTTCCTCATGCATGGAAATTGAAGGCGAACCTTATAAAGGTAATGGAGAGCCATTATCTATAGCTTCTGGGAATGCAGGAAAACTTGTCAACGACAACGTAGATGCAGAATCTAGTTCTGAAGTTACTCATCCTCACTTTGTAGATACGCGTTCTGTTCCATGGCTTGTCTTACCAGGCATGGAAGATGTTGGCCTTAAAATTCTGCGAGTAAGCGAGGAAACGGGTTATGTCTCTCTTATAGTTAGGCATAATGGTGTTGCTGATCCTCATACTCATATTGGAGCTAGTGATTTCTTAGTGTTACAAGGTAGGTTGGGAGTTAGAGCTGGACCTCCTGAAGGTTATGGACCTGGTATTTGGTTTTATGAACCAGCTGGTGCTAGGCATGATGCAACACAGAGAGTAACAGATGAAGATCTGATCTATACCGCTAATCTTTATGGACCAGTTATGTTTGATTCTGGACCTGGAACCCAAATAGAAAACCTTCTTTCTTGGGTTGAATATAAAGGGATGGCAGAAGCTAATGGAATTAAACTGGTTCCAAGCACTAGACCAGATGACTCAAGCTTATTAGCTTGGGCACCCTTATCTGCTTAAAGAAATATCAATTTAATAGACCTGCTTTGCTTTACAAAGCAGGTCTATCTTTTTAAAGTTCAAAAAGATAAAGGTATTTATAATGACAGAATCAATTAAAACTTTAATAAGTAATGCTCAAATCATAGATGGTTCAGGGTCTGAGCCTTATTTAGGAAACATTATTCTCAAAGATGAGATTATTGAAAAGGTAGAAGAGAGCTCTACTAATTCTTATAAAGAAGAGGCATTCGATTCAGTTATAGACGCCTCAGGGTTGACTGTAATGCCTGGGCTAATAGACGCGCATTGTCATATAACTTTTGATGAGCCTTCTTCCAATGATGAGCTCTTCTATCATCGAAGAGAAGGGTTGGCCGCAATAATAGCTGGACAGAATGCATTAAAGGTATTGCAGTCGGGAGTTACTGGTTTACTAGATGCAGATTGTATTTTTGATGTAGGGGTTGATCTGAGAGATGCTATAGAAGCTGGAATTCTTGTTGGTCCAAGAATGGCAGTTGGAGGGAACGCGCTTCTCACTTCTGTAGGCGGAACTGGCGGAAGAGTAATTCCTGACAAAGGTAGATTAGGCTATGGTGCAGTAGTCAGAAGTCCTGAAGAAATAGTTCTTGAAATAAGAAGGCAAATAAAATTGGGCGTTGATTGGATTAAGATACATGTATCTGGATTAGTTCCAAGACAATTCTCAGAAGGAGAAGTTAAAGCATGGAGTTATGACGAACTTAAACTTGCATGTGACACAGCCCATGAATTAGGCATACCTGTGGTAGGACATTGTAGAAGTGCTGATAGTGTAAAAGATTCTGTTCTAGCCGGAATGGATCTTGTTCTTCATGCCACTTATATGAACGAAGAGGCTTTAGAAGTTGTAATTGAAAAGAAAGTTCCTATCGTTCCTACTTTTACATTCCAAGCTAATTTAATTGATTATTCAGAAGAAATGGGAGCCTCAAAAACTTATAAAGAAATATTTGAAAAGGAAATTGAAGATAATTTAGATATATTAATAAAAGCTTTTGAAAGTGGAGTTCCTTTGTTATGTGGCAGTGAATCAGGATTTTCAGTAACTCCTTATGGAGATTGGCATTATAAAGAAATGCAAGTTTTTGTAGAAAAACTTGGCTTAACGCCACTGCAGGCAATAAAAAGTGCCACTTTAGACGCAGCTAAAGCTTTAAGAAAAGATGGTGAAGTTGGTTTACTTAAAAAAGGTTATTTAGCTGACATATTAGTCATAAACGGTGACCCCTCAAAAGATGTAACTATCTTAGGAAATAAAGAATTAATTAAAAATGTTTTTCTAAATGGTAAGGAAATAGATCTAACTCCTCCCCTGGAAAGAGTTAAAGACCCAGAAGGTTGGAGAGTATCTTCCTATTCTGAAAGAATCTTAAAAAAGAATAGTAAGAAATGAAAAACTTAATAGTAACTGGCGCATCTGGGGGCATAGGTTCTCAAATTGCAAAAAAAGCCAGCGAAAATAACTATCGTGTGGGTCTAATGGATTTAGATGAAAAGAAACTAGAAGATCTTACTAAGTTAATTCCTAATTCATTTGCTTTGCCAACAGATATAACTGATGAAAAATCAGTTATTGAAAGCATTAATGGCTTTGGAAGTTCAATAGATGCTCTAGTTAATTGTGCCGGAATAGTAAGATTTGGAAGTCTTTTAGAGCAAGAAGTTAAAGATTTTAAAGATGTCATAAATGTAAACCTTCTTGGTTGTTTTATAGTCAGTTGCTCTGTTGCTAGAGCCATGATTAAACATGGTGGAGGAAATATTGTGAATATAAGTTCTATTAGTGGTGGAAAGCACCCTGCAATTCACTCAGGAGCCTATGCAGCAGCGAAAGCGGGAATTGTCATGCTTACTGAGCAAATGTCTCTTGAGTGGGGTAAAGAAGGAATACGTGTAAACGCAGTATCACCTGGATTTATCAACGCAGGTATGGCAGCTTCGCACTATAAAAACCAAAAAGAAAGAGAAAAGAGAGAAAGTATGGTTCCACTAGGAAGACTAGGAAGTGCTGAAGATGTAGCTAAAGTAGTTATGTTTCTTCTTTCTGAGGACTCTTCTTATGTCCATGGAGAAAACATCCTAATCGACGGCGGTGTTATGAATAGCGTTCTGGCTAATATAGGAAGAGACTAGTTAGAAACTAATTTAAACGTAGAAGTTTTTTTGCGTTATCTGCAAGGAAAGATGGAGTAGAAGCAAGATTATTTTTATCTGGCTGATCCCACCCAAGAAAATTAGTTCCCAAGACCTGTCTTTCTCTGCCTACCACAGAGTCTAAAAGTTCTAGAGATTCTTTTTGATGGACATGATTATCAAACCAAATTCTCTTTAAGTATTTAAGAAACTCTCCTTCTTTTTTTAACCAGTCAGGCGAGGTAGGTCTTTTTTCTGCAGCTTTAGCCAACCTGCCTGCTAAGAATGCAACATTTCCTCCACCATGACTAATACATATATCAATATTTGGATGTCTTTTTAAGACACCTCCAAAAATTAATCTGCTTAGAGCAACGCTTTCATCATTCGCAAAACCTATAGTTAAGTCTAGGCTATAGTCATCAAGTCGCTTATCACAAAAAGGGCCATTAATACCTTGTGGAGCTGGGTGAATAAATAAGGGCACATTTAGGTCACAACAACTAGAATAAAATTCATCCATTTCTTTGCTATCTATTCCTAAAGGAAAATCAGTTCCTATATAGCCCCCTAATAAACCTAGTTCCTTAACTGATCTATTCAGTTCTTTAATTGCCATCAAAGGGTCTTGCATGGGAAGAGCAGCAAAGCCTCCTAAAGAAGTTGGATTTTCAGAAATAATTTTAGCTAAAGAATCATTGTGAATTTTACAAAATTTATCTGCTTGTTTGGCTTCAATAAAATGAAAATAAGTAATAGGGTTGGGCGAAACAACCTGAAAGTCAATTCCCATATTTTTCATGGCCTTTAATCGTAGATCCACATCCATGAAGGGTGTGTTTTTATATCTAACTCCTTCTAGTCTATAGTTTCCAGCTCTAAACCAAGGGTCTTGATCTGTACCCCCTATCTCAGGTCCTAGGTCATCAAGGACATTTAAAGTTTCAGGTAGGATTATATGTGCATGGATATCTATAACTTTCATCAGAAGAAGTGGTTACCAATCAGAACCATCTTTACCCATAAACCTATTGATCCAATTATGATAATTTTGGACAGCGGGCTCGTTCTTTCCATAAACAAAATTATAAGAACTCATTTTAGAAATAGTTGATTGAATTTGTAATCCCATTTTATAGTCTTCGTCTTTAACAGCCTGCAAAACCATTTGATTGAAGTTTTCAGAAGCTTCCTTTTCATCTTTAGATTTAGGCTCCTTTGCTGCTAGGATCGTTTGTCTAGTAATGGTTTTTTCAGGTGAAGAAGTAGGAAAAATCTGACTTACCAAACAGTGATCTCCTAAAACTCCAGAAATAGAAAGATTAGGAAAACCAGAATGTATTAGTCTTATATTCTCAAGAGGTGAATTCCAGTCTGACTCAGGTTTACCAATAAGATCTTTTAATGACTTTCTACCAAAGGTTAATCTCTGGTGAGGTCCATAAGTATCCAAAACAAGTAAATTTCCAACGGTATGCTTCCCAACTGTATCTCCATGTAATTGGTTGTGATGATAGGCTTCCAGATAACCATCTAAAGCTACTTTCCAACCAGGACCCTCAAGCTCTCTTTGGTCAAAAATATACCAATCTTGTAGGTTAAGAGTTTCGAGTTCCAAAGCGAAATCACCTAACCATTCATTTATATTAAACTTTATTTCAGGTGATAACATTACCCAAACCAAGCCTGCGCTTTCTGAACACTCTAGCTCAACTAATCCAAATTCCTCTTTATCTATTTCACCAAAAGTTTTTTCACCATACATTCCTATTAATTTTCCTTCATGGTTATAAGTCCAAGCGTGATAAGGACAAATAAAGTTTCTAATTTCACCAGATCCTTCTTTACAAACAGGAGAACCTCTGTGGCGACAAACATTTAAGAATGCTCTAGTTTTCATATCTTCAGATCTAGTTATCAATACCGGAGTATCAACAACATTCATTGCTCTATATGTATTTTTAGATGGTAGTTCGCTACTGAGACACAAAGCTAAAGGGAGTTTTTTATATATTCTATTTATCTCGTTCTCATATCTTTTTGGATCTACATAGGCCTCTACTGGGTTAGACATTACCTGGTCAGCTTGATCAGTGGTCTTATTCTCAAAATGATCAAGAGCTCTTTTTACAAGAGATAGCATTTCGTCTGAGTTAGAACTGTTTTTTTTCATTTCTTAAATTTTTCTTGAAATTCTATCCACGCTGGAACTGATTCAGGTATATCTGCTGGAACTTTTGCATTTGCTCCATTTACCCTTAGGGTCTCAGTTAAATCGTCTACATATTCAGAAGTTTTGACGTAGTAAAAGAAATTGATAACTCTTTTACAGAATTTCCAATTTCCTTCATCATTTGAATATTCATCGTCATATCTCATTGCTGCAAGACTGGCTATTCCGTCTCTAGTAGTCTCCGCATGACTGTAGACGGTTCCTGAAGCCTTAGAAGTATCTTTAAAGTTCAAATTCACTCTAACATCATGTGTCCAATGAAAAGAAGGTCCTCTAGTCTGAAAGACTTCCTTGTACATTTCTATAATATTTTGGCGCCCCTTGCTTTGCAACATTCCATTGGGAGAAAAAAATTCAGCATCTTTTGTAAATAATTCCTCTAAATACCTTAAATCTTGTTGGTCACAAGCTTCTGCATACTTTGAAACTAATTCTTTTATTTCTTCTTTAGACTCTAATCGATCTAATCTTAGAGCTAGGTCTTTAATTTCCATAAGAACTTATCTTATTTTAAAATTTTGAAGAAGTAGTTGATGAAAGGATTTCTATCCAGTAGCCATCTGGATCTTTTATGAATGCTAGGCCTTTCATATTTCCATCATCAGGTCTTTTTACAAACTCTACACCTAATTTTTCGAACCTTTCACTTGCTGCATATACATCAGGAACAGTTATACCTATATGTCCAAATCCTCTAGGCTCAGTGTTACCATCATGATAGCTAAAAGAATCATCCTTTTCTGTACCCCAGTTATGAGTTAATTCAATCATAGCCTTTTGAGAAAACGCATATTCAGACCTTTTCTGAGGATCGTCTGGAACTGGTTCATCTTCTGATCTTAAGTATCCTAAGAAAAATAGGGTAAATTCCATAGCTGGGAAATCCAATTTTTTTATAAGGGTCATTCCAAGGACATTTACATAGAAATCCAATGAGATGTCTGGATCTTTTATTCTCATCATAGTTTGATTCATGATGAATTCTTCAGTGCCTTCTGCGTTAGGCTTATCAAGTTCATTTATTGTCATATTTCTTCCTTTTTATACTAAATACGTTGTTATAAAAGCATTTTTGGGATAAATTAGCGACTTTATTATATCTAATATTGGGGGGAGATATGTCTAACAATCCAAGAAATGTTATTTTTATAGTTTTTTTAAGCTTAATTGCGTTCCCTTTCACTCTGTTTGCAGATGATGAAAGCGCGGATGGAATTGAGGAAGTTGTTGTCACAGCTAGAAAAAGAGAAGAAAGTCTTTTAGATATTCCTGAATCAGTTTCTGCAATCTCAGGAGGCGCGATAGACCGCCAAAATATAAAGGGCTTAGATAAAATAGGTCTAGCGATACCTAATTTAAACCTTGCAATGAGAACTGATGGTTATCCTAATGTTTCTATTAGGGGAATAGGGGCCTTTGGACTAACTCAAGGTGTCGGGTTCTATCTAGATGATGTTCAGCTCTTTAGTGATGCATCTTCTAGATTTGGTGATCTGGACAGAATAGAAGTTTTAAAAGGACCACAAGGAACTCTATATGGTGGAAGTAATATAGGTGGAGCTATTAAATTTGTTAGTAAAAGACCTACAGCAGATGAAACTTCGGGAAGAGTTAAAGTATTAGGGGGAGATCAGGGAGTTATTGATCTAGAGGCTTCTCTTAACATGCCAGTTGGTGACGGTTGGGCAATGAGAGTGTTTGCTTTTTCTAGAGAAGACGACGGATTTATGACAAACCCAAATTCAGATAATATCGACAACCAAGACCCAGATGTTGGAGCCTACGATGAAAGCGGAGGTCGTATTTCTCTTGCAGGTCCTCTTTCAGATAACCTTTCAATGTACGCTTCTTTTCGTTTTAATGAATATGATGGTCCAGTTAATAATTGGGCTAGAGAATTAGGAACACCACCTAACATGACATATCCAAAAACTTTAGATGCGGGACTGAATTCTTCACATGATCGTGAAACTACTGGAGCTAAATTAGAGCTTGTATGGGAAATGGAAGGATTTGATCTAACTTCTATAACTTCTTACACAGATACTGAAAGTACACGTATTACTGATGTTGATTTAACTCAATTCTGGTTTATGAACACTTATAGACCTGAAGAGATGGAAGTTACAACACAAGAAATTAGATTCACATCGACTACTGATAGTAATTTTCAATGGATTGGAGGAGTCTACCTGTCTAATTATGTTAATAAAATGGATTCTTATCTTCACTTTGGACCAGGCATTATTCTTCCTGATGCAGATTTCGAGTTACCTTTTGAGCTTAGAGATGAAGAAAATACACACCGAGCAGCTTTTGGTAATGTTTCTTACGAAGTAGATACTTGGAGATATGATTTTGGTTTGAGGATAGATAAATGGGAAGAGGATGAAGATAACTTAGATTCAGCAACTAATGGTGCTATCCATAGTGGAGTTGTAAATGATACTGAAGTTTTACCTCGCCTATCTATTACTAAAAGCCTAGAAGATTCCATTGTTTACTTCACTTCCTCTAAGGGTTATGAGCCAGGAGGTTTAAATGGTAGTACACCTATCTTAAGCCCAACAGGAGCTCCTACATTATTAGCTTTCCAAGCTGAAGAAGCAAATCAGCAAGAAATAGGCTGGAAGGGAACAATAATGGATGGAAAGGCATCTCTTTCTGCTGCCTATTTTATGATTGATTATAAAGATAGAGCCTACCAAATCCTTACTGCTAATCCTAATGGACCAGGATTAATAGAAGGAATAACTAATGTTGGTGATACAGAGCAATCAGGATTTGAATTTGATTTGTCAGTTAAAGCTACAGACAATTTAACTCTTTCTCTAGCAGCAGGATGGTTAGATGCTGAATGGGATGACGGAACAGTTATGCCTGATGGAACAGACTTGAGCGGATTAGTACCATCTAATGTAATTGATAATGGTTATACTTTAGCAGCTAGCTACTATTTACCAGCTCCTAGTGGAGCGGATGTGTTTATAGATCTTCAATGGAATCACAATGGTCAAGGAATGAGTATGCCTCCTTGGGATGCTATAAAGAATCCTAGTTCAAATGTAGTTAATCTTCAAATAGGATTGGTGCAAGGTCCATGGGAGTTTATGTTAAACATGGATAACCTTACCGATGAAGAGTATTACACTGATTTAGAGAATTTTCCGAATTTTGTTCAAGGAATAGTTGATGATGCACCAGGTATAATTATAGGTACTCATGGACATCCAAGGATATTTTCTGCAAGCTTAAGCTATAACTTTTAAGCTTAATTCTTATTAAGGACCTCCTCTTTCTTAGGAGGTCCTTTTTTTTAGTCCTAGAATTTTGTTACTAAATCTATTAATTACATTCTAAGTAATTATTACTTGCACTTATAATAAAGTAATAATACTCTACTTAAGGCAATTTGCACTTAGGGGAGGATAAAAATATGAGTGATGTAGAACATCAAGAACAATTAAAGGGTAGGTACGTACAAATAGATGGTAATGAATGGAAGCCATTTCCACCGCCATTAGCAGTAGGTGGAATTACTTGGAAATTATTAAACGTATCACCAGAGATGGGTTCATGGGCGGCTATTTTTGATTGCCCAGAAGGATCTTCTTTTCACCGACATATTCATATAGGGCCTGGGGAATATTTTCTAACCAAAGGTAAAATGAATGTAAGAGGTGGAGATGATGAAGGTGGAGCAACAGCTGTGGCTCCTGGATATGGATATGAACCTTGTAATGCAAGACATGACGAGACCCATTTCTTAGAAGATAGTGAATTTTATATGACTTTTCTTGGCCCACTTCATTTTATTGATGAAGAGGGAAATACTGTAGCTGTAGTTACTTGGCAAGATGCTCAAGCAGCTTGGGAAGCTAGTTAAAAAAAAGATTCCTTTATAGTTCTCTATCTTTATAACTCTTTCTTTAAGGAGGAGGTACTTTTATGTTGGAAAAAAATGTATTAAATGATTTACAAAGCTTTCTGCCAAAAAAGGCTTTATTAATTGATGAGGATGTTTCTTTAAGAACAGCTGGAGGTCTGCATACAGAAGAACCCATAGAAGCAAAGGTCATAGTAAGACCAGAGACAACTCAAGAAGTTTCACAAATATTAGCTTTGTGTAATAAATATGAACAAAAAGTAGTTGTTCATGGTGGTTTAACAGGATTAGTTTATGGCACTAGAACTTCTTCTGACCAGCTTATTATTTCACTTGAAAGAATGAATGCAGTCATGGATGTTGACCCGATAGGTAGGACTATTACTTGTCAGTCTGGTGTGACTTTGCAAGCAATTCAAGAGAAGGCTGAATCAGAAAATATGTTTTTTCCATTAGATCTTGGCGCTAGAGGATCTTGTTCTATAGGAGGAAATATTTCTACTAATGCTGGAGGTAATAGAGTTATTCGCTATGGCATGACTAGAGATTCAGTGCTTGGTATTGAAGCTGTCACCTCGGACGGAACAATACTTTCTTCAATGAATAAAATGATTAAGAATAATGCTGGTTATGATTTAAAACAATTATTCATTGGAACTGAAGGAACATTAGGAATAGTTACTAAGTGCGTTCTTAGATTAAGAGAAGCTCCTATAAGTCAAAATACAGCTATAGTAGCTATAAAGGACTTTTCTTCAATTATTAAGTTTCTAAAGCATATAGACTCTGGATTGGGAGGCAATATGAGTGCTTATGAGGTTATGTGGAAAGAGTTCTATGAGATGGTAACTAATCACTTGGAAGAGGCTGCCTTGCCTTTAAAGAAAAACATACCTTTTTATGTTCTTGTTGAGTCAATGGGATCAGATCAAAATAAGGATGAAGAGCATTTTGAACTTTTATTGAATAAAGCTTTTGAAGAAGAAATGATCGTAGATGCGGTTTTAGCAAAATCTGAAAAAGAAAGGTTATCTCTTTGGGCTTTAAGAGATGATGTAGAGAAGCAAGCTCAATATGGGCCTACAGTAATGTTTGATGTAAGTTTGCCTATTAATGAAATGGAAAATTATGTCTCAGAGGTTGAAAAGAATCTTAAAAAAAACTGGGATGAATTTCATCATATAGTGTGGGGTCATTTAGCAGATGGAAACTTACACTTGGTAGTAGGGACTGGAGATTTAAACTCAGATATAGTTAGAAAAATAGAAAATTCAGTTTATGATCCTTTAAAAAGTATTGGCGGTTCTATATCTGCCGAACATGGAATAGGTTTTGAAAAGAAGGATTATTTACATCTGAGCAGAAGTAAAGAAGAAATTAATTACATGAAGGCTCTAAAGAACACATTTGACCCTAAAGGCATTCTTAATCCTGGTTTAGTGTTTTAGTTTTTTTATTAAACATTAATGCGTATTCCAGCTAAAACACTCCCCATACTCTCGACTAAGCAAAAAAGAGAATGGGAAGAGGTAATGGGAAAAAATTTTATTTCAGAAGCCTATTTAAGAAAAAGGTCTAATGATGATTCTAAATATGAATTGAAGTTAGGTCAGATTGGTGATCTTAGGGTAGTAGAGGCCAAAACTGAACCCACTGACCTCTTTACTGACTTTGATTTCAATAAAAAAGAAAAGATCTTAGATATCTTACAAGAGTTTTATGTCGTATCAGGAGAGGTAGAAGTAACTTTTAAAAACTCTTCCTATCTTTTAAAGAAAGGAAGTATTTTAGTTATAGACAATAATGACTTACCTGAAAGTTTCAGAGTAACTAAAAGGTCACATATTATTGTTGTTTATATGCCTACTGCTCTCGTAAGAAGTTGGATACCAAGGATTTATAAAAATCTAAAAAGTAAATTAATAAGCCCTCCAGGGGCGTCAGCTAAGTTACTAGGAAGCTATTTAGAGTTAATATCAGAATTTGCTATCAATACAAATAATAGTCCTATTTATCAATCAAAAGCTATCGTACCTTTGATTATGTCTAATTTATCAATGCTAGTTTTTGCTTTGGGAGATAAGGAGGAAGAAAGGCCATCAAAAATAAAGGATATTCAACTAGTCGCGGCAAAAAAATATATGCTGGTTAATATGTCTGATTCTTCTCTTACACCAAAGAAGATTTCAGAAGAATTAGGGATATCAGTCAGATATTTACATTGGATTTTTAAGCAAACAGAAGATCAAGAAACTGTGTTGCAGTATCTCATTAGGAAGAGGATAGAACTTGCTAAGCTTTTATTAGCTACTTCATCTAGCTCTTTATATAGCATAACGGAAGTAGCATTTATGAGCGGTTTCAATGACAGCACTCACTTTAGTAGAAGGTTTAAAGAAGATGTCGGACTTACACCTTCAAAGTTTAGAGATCAAAATGATATTTGACTATTTACGTGGTAATCCAAACTAACTTACATTCTCTTCCATGCTTTTTCACCTTATCCCCATACAATTGCATTACTAATTTCTCCCCAAGGGGTTAGTAAGGGCTTTTATTTAGACTGATAATGAGAGCCCTTTTCATTCATTACGATCAAAGCTATATGTTTATTATATATCAGAACTTTTTTTCACTTAGATACAAATAGACTTGCATTTAAAGTAAAGACATTTTCGGTCCAATTAGGCATCTTTATTACTAGAAATAGTAAGTTTTTACTTTTTTGCTCAATAAATAGGGAGAAAATTATGAGTAAATTTTACAAGCTAAACATAAGCTTTGTTGTGGCATTATGTTTACTAATCTTTCCAAGCATACATTCCAATAATCTTGAAGCTGCAGATACGGTTGATGAAGTCGTTGTTACGGCTAGAAAAAGAGAAGAAAGTCTTTTAGATATACCAGAGTCTGTTCAGGCTATTGGAGGAGCTGATATAAATAGACAGAATATTAAAAGTCTGGAAGATGTAGGTTTTTTAGTACCTAATCTTAACCTTTCCCCAAGAGCTGATGGCTTCCCAAATGTTTCTATTAGAGGATTAGGCTCATTTGGTAATACACAGGGAGTAGGTTTCTACTTAGATGATGTTCAGGTCTTTTCTGATGCCTCATCAAGATTTGGTGATTTAGAAAGAATAGAAGTCCTGAAAGGTCCTCAAGGTACCTTGTATGGCGGTAGCAATATAGGGGGTGCAATTAAATTTGTAAGTGCTAGACCTGATCCTTCAAGTTCTTCAAAAAGAGTTAAGGCAGTTGTAGGAGAGCAAGGCATTGCAGATGGCGAAATTAGTATTAATAATCCACTCGAGAATGATTGGGCAATCAGATTATTTGCCTTTGGTTCTACAAATGATGGTTATTTAGTAAACCCAAATAGTCCTAGGGTAAATGGCTTAGCTGCAAATAATGATGAAGATATTGGGCAGTCGGAGGAGTCTGGTGTGCGTATTTCTGTAGCTGGACCAGTGAATGACATAGTTTCTGCATATGCATCATTTAGATGGAATGATTATGAAGGCCCTAACAATCATTGGATAAGAGAGCTTGATAAGAATTCACTTCAGCATCCTAATACTGTTGATACTACAACAAATCCAAGACATGAGAGAGATACTGTCTCTGCAATGCTTGAATTAGTTTGGGAGTATGATGGCATGGATGTTACTTCAGTGACTTCACACACTGATACTGAAAGCACCCGTTACAGTGATCTTGATATAAGTCCAGAGTATTTATTGGATTTAATAAGACCAGAAGACATGAAAGTCTTTACTCAAGAGTTAAGACTAACTTCTACCGATGATGGTCCTATTCAATGGTTGGGGGGTCTTTATTATTCTATGTATGAGGAAAAGATGCGTTCTGAACTAATCTGGTGGAATACTCAAGCAATTGGCGATAATTTTACCGGTCCTTTAGGCTGTGCTGCAGGAATGGATACTTGCTCAGGTGTTTGGGCAGGTCAAATTTTAACTCAAGCTGAAGAACAATTAAGTTTAAGAACGCCTTTTGAACTGAGAGATAGAGATAAGAGTCACTTAGCTGCTTTCGCTAATATGACAACTAGTTTTGATGAGTGGGAACTCGGTTTAGGTTTAAGAATAGATAAATGGGAGAATGAGAGCACTAACCTTGATAGCGGTTTATCAAGTGATAAGAGTGATACAGAAATTCTTCCTAAATTTTCTTTAACTCGTAACAGAGAAGACGGCTCTATTGTTTATTTTACAGCGTCTAAGGGATACGAACCTGGAGGGTACAACCTTAGTAATTTAGCTGGATCAACAAGCTTATTTGGTTTTGATAAAGAAGAAGCAACTAGTTATGAAATAGGTTGGAAGGGCAGATCTGAAGACGGTAGAGTAAGCGGATCCGTAGCCGCTTTTTCCATTGCATATGATGATAGACAGATTGAGTATCAAATAGAAGACCCAAATGGAGGTGGAATTGTAGAAGGAATAGTAAACCTGGGTGATTCAGATCAATTTGGATTTGAAGCAGATTTTGCTGTCAGAATGAGTGATTTCTTAAAGTTATCTTTCTCAGCTGGTTGGGTAGACGCTGAATGGAAAAATGGAACTATTGTTGGAGGAGTAGACCTAGGAGGCAATTCACCTCCAGTTGTTCCTAAATCAGGGATTAATCTATCAGCTGACTATTTAAAACCGGCAAACAATGGAAGAAACTTAGCTGCTAGCTTTCAAATAAGCCATACAGGTAGTTATGAAGGCTTGCAGGCATGGGATCCTGTAACTAATCCAAGTAATACACTTGTAAATGCTCAAATCGGACAAACTTCAGAAGATTGGGAAGTAATGTTAAATATAGAAAACTTATTTGATGAAGATTACTACATGGATGTTCAGCACTTTCCTAACTATTATCTGCTTGACGGAGGAGATAGCATAGTTATTGGAACCTTAGGGCAACCTAGGTTAGTGACTTTAAGTTTTAATTACTTTTTCTAAGATCCCCAATACTAAAAGGCCTCGAAAGAGGCCTTTTTTTATCAAATTTTTTGTTTTGTAATGCAAGGAAAGTTGTTAATCTATGACTTGGTTGTTCTGAATTTGATTTGTTACAAGGGGGATCAGATATCAGGTAATTTTATTACCCTTTAAAGGAGGTGGTCCAAATTAGTATTTATTTATTAGCAGGAATTACAGGAGGTGCCTTCTGACACGGGGTATCCCCGGTTCCGGCTACCATCTTAAAGATTGGTAGTTTAGAAGACAGTTGAGATACATCTTCTTAAAAAGCCCCGCTTTATGCGGGGTTTTTTAAATCAATCCAAAGGGATTTAAGAAATAAGATGTAAAATAAAAAAATTAAGGAGATTTAAAGAATGAAAACAAAGCAGATTTTATGGAGTGTTATTTTTCTAATCTTAGGTATTTTTATTGGTGGTTGGGGAATTTATTCTTATGCCCAAGACATGATCATGAAAAACTTACCAATTGGAATAGCAAGCTTAGATGAAAAAGATTCTTATATAGAGTCAGTTCCTACTTCTACTCTTACACAAAGAAAATACTCTTCTTCTTCAAAGGCTAAAAATCTAATCCTTTTTATTGGTGACGGCATGAGCTTGAGTCAAATTACAGCTTATAGATTAATAACCGGAGGGAGCAACTCAAGAATATCAGTAGATAATTTTCCTTATTCAGGAATTGTTCTAACACATTCAGAAGATGGAGTTGTTACTGATTCTGCTTCTTCTGCAACTGCATACAGCACTGGATATAAGACTAATAACACTTATTTAGGACTTGATTCCAATAAAAAATCTTTAGAGAACTTAACAGAGACTCTTAATAGATTTGGTTTTGTAAGCTCTTTATTGGCAACATCTGAAATTACGCATGCTACACCTGCAGCTTTTGCAGCACATATTGATCTGAGGTGGAAAACAGATGAAATCAGCTCACAAATGCTTAACTCTAAAGTTTCAACATTCTTAGGGGGAGGGAGGCACTTTTTCTTACCTGAAAATTTAGGAGGTAAGAGAGAGGATGGAAGAAATTTAATTGAAGAATTAAAAGACAATAATATTTTACTAACAACCAAAGAAGAGATGTTAAATTTAGTTCCAAATACTTCAAAGAAAGTCTTTGGACTTTTTGCTGATGAACACTTAAGGAATATTGATACTCCAGAAAATCACATATACGAACCATCATTAACAGAAATGGTTCAATTTGCAGTTAATAGGTCAAATCGTTTTGTTGATGAAGGTTGTGAAGGTTTTTTTATCATGGCAGAAGGTTCCCAGGTAGATTGGGCAGGTCATGTTAATAATTTAGATTATTTAATAACAGAAATGAAAGATCTAGATACAGCTATAGAATGGGCTCTTGAATACGCTAAAGATAATGATGATACTCTGGTTGTTGTAACATCTGATCATGAGACGGGGGGACTTCTCATAGAACCCGCCAATCCAGTCGATTACACTAGCCAAGGTGTAAAAATTTCTTTTAATACGGCAGTAGGAAGTGGAACTCATACTGGTGTCCCTGTTCCCATATATGCTTATGGTCCGGGTGCAGAAAACTTTACAGGCACACTGGACAATACAGATGTATATGGAGCAATAACTGCATCTTTAGATTTAGATGAGCAGAATGGGAGTTGTTTAACTGAGTGATATATAAATAAAGTAAA
>CETM01457142.1_pt1 | contig 26463 bp, 50 predicted proteins | sample 361451 | NCBI WGS metagenome assembly CETM01 (sample SAMEA2622690, study PRJEB7988) | marine metagenome | isolation source: saline water (ENVO:00002010), including
GACATGTAGTGGCTCATATGGTGGTTCTAATGATAGTTGTTCTGCACAAAAAGAGCCAGATAAAAATCCGTATGTAACCTATGAAGGTTCTTGTTACAATTGTTCACAAGCTAGAACAGATGGTGGTGCAGATTTATCAGTTGATAAAACTAAAGGGGGTAATAGATTAACTAATGGTTTATCATTAAGTATTCGTATAAAGGATTTATGTGATAATATAAATGATTGTAGAGTGAAATCATATACTACAAATAATCAAAATAATCCTAATTTTGTAAACGGAGGATATATTAGAGTAAGTGCAAATAAAGTATCATTAAATTTTAGTGCTTATGAAATACCATATAGAAACTGCCCTAATACTTATATGGTACAAGGGGAAGTTGTATTTGAAAATATAAAAACAGGTCAAACTTATTCTCATAATTATCTATCAATATTACAGCTTAATTGTATAGGTGAAGCTTCTGAGCCAGGTTGGGGAGGTATATAAATACTAAAAAGCAAAGTTTAAAACTTTGCTTTTTTTTATTTTAAAAATATTCCCAAATTAATTTCTTAATATGTTCATTTTCATAAGAATCATCATAAGTATGAATACTTAAGTCATTTTTATGAACTACTTTATAAAGTTGGGCTTTTTCTTTTGTTCTGCGAGCTTTTTTTGAGTCATGTTTAAAAAGCGTATTACGTTTACCAACAGGATTGTATCGATCAGTTTCAAAATAAGCTTTCAATTCTTTTTTATTTTTAAATTCGCCATCATAGAAATCAAAATTTCTTAACCAAAAGCGATTTCCGTTTTTTTTCTTCGATAAGTTCTCGACATATTTTCCTCCAATTAAGGTTACATACCTCATTGAAAGAAAAACTCCATTGAACATAAATACATAAAAATCCCCTATTATTTATTTTAAAAATATATTATAATATTTTAAAAGTTAAAAGTCAATATTTTTTCTCAACTAATTTCCATTTTTGAAGTTTTTTATCCATTGTATTAATTAAGTTATTTAAAGAATATTCAAAAAATTTATCTTCTGTTAATTCAGGAATTTCTTTAATGTTATGAATGCTATAAATAGTATTAAAACGAATTAATGAATTAATAAAGTGTTGTATTGTTTGAAAACCATAAGGATCTAAAATTGCCATAGGATCTTTAAGTAAAGAGAATTCTTTATCTAAAATTTGGTAAAGATCTTCATAATCAGAAAAGTTATCACTATTTTTAATATAAAAATTAATTTTAGAAATTAATTTTGAATACTTAATGGAAATATCAGGAAACTCTTTTAAAAAAGAAGAAGTGTAATGAGTTACCATAATTAAACAGTCAGCAATTTCACTGGTTAGTGATTCATTTAGCTTTTTATGTTGAACTTGTCCTAATTCAAATAAAATGTTTTCAGAAAGTTCACCAAATTCTTCATTCATTTTCATTAAAATTTGAGAATCATTCCAAGAGTCTAAGGTTGTTTTTGCATAAGCAAAAGACTCTTGAAGTTTTTTATTAAATTCTTTTTCAATTTTTTTACTCATAGATATACCTTATTAAAAAAATAATTATAACACAATTTGAAGTATTAAACAATAAAAAAAAGCCCTTTAAAAGGGCTTTTGTAGTATGTTTAAGATTTTAGAACGGAATATCATCATCAAAATCAGTACTATTGTCGGGTTGCTGCTGCGGTGCTTGTTGCGGTGCAGGAGCAGGTTGTTGTGGTTGCTGCTGCGGTGCTTGTTGTGGTGCAGGAGCAGGTTGTTGTGGTTGCTGCTGTGGTGCTTGTTGTGGTGCAGGGGCAGATTGTTGACCATAGCCGCCTTGACCTTGTTGTTGCATAGGTTGAGCAGAACCTTGATTACCACGCGAATCAAGCATTTGCATTTCAAGAACTACAATTTCAGTAGTATAGCGATCTTGACCATCTTGACCTTGCCATTTACGAGTTTGAAGTTTGCCCTCAATATAAACTTTTGATCCTTTACGAAGATACTCACCAGCAATTTCAGCTAGACGACGATATGCCACACAACGGTGCCATTCAGTATTTTCTCGTGGTTCTCCAGTTTGTTTATCTTTCCAAGTTTCAGAAGTTGCTACTGAAAGATTAGCTACTGGTTGGTTGTTATGCATATAACGAACTTCTGGATCTTGTCCTAAGTTACCAACTATAATTACTTTGTTTACGCCACGTGTTGCCATAATAATCACCTTTAAATTTCTTAGTTAATGTAAATTGCGTTAGGGTTATATAATATCAATAAATCATATTTTTGTCAATATTTTTATATAAATATTTATGAAAAAAATTAAATAAATTCAATAAATAGTTGTTCCACTTCATCATAATTAATGACAATTTCTTTTTCAGAAATAGACTGATAATTAGAAATATCTTTTTCGGTTAAAGTATAAATAAGTGTTTGATTGTTTTTTGATTGAAGTTCTAAACAACCATCCTCAGATAAATTTACTGTAACGTTCTCAGATATTAATTCATCATTCTGGTCAAGAATAAAGTCATTGTTCATTAAACGATTATATAAAATTTCACTTTGCATAACTATCCTCTTTTTATAATTGAAAAATCTTCAATATCATCAGAATAAACTGTCTGAAAACTCCACTCATATTCAGGCATAACTTTTTGCGCTTCTTGATATTGTTTCATTGCTTGCTCATAATCAGAAAAAACTTCAAAGCTTGCATGTTCATAGTATTCGTCATAACGTTTACTATAAATTTGATATAATTTATTGGTATCGTTTGCTTTAAAGCTATCAATATTAGTATAAGTAAAAATATCATTTAAAATCACTTTGTGAATAGAGTTTAAAATGGTTTTAATAGCAATTCGATCTGTTCTCGAAAGATTATGTGCTTTTAATAATTTTTTAAATTTAGGATATTCATTAACAGTAATTAGATAATTGTTAAAATCAATTAATTTAATATTTGGAACAGTATGTTCTTTGCTTAAATGTTCTAATGTATTAACAAGTTCAGAACTAATTTGTATTTGAATATCTTTTTGGATTTTTGATACGTATTTCATTGTTTTTCCTTATTAAGCAATAATTTCGTAAAAATTATCAATAGTTTCACTATCTGCTATATCAAAAAAAGTATTAATAACAGAATAAAAATCTGGATAATCTAATTCACCTGTTTTTAGTGCATAGTCGCTTTTTAAAATGTATTGATGTATATTAAGAATTAATTTCTGAAAATTTAATTCTGTAAAATTATCATGTTCTGTAAGGTATGATAAAAGAATGTCAGATTTAGTCATATTAGTTTCCTCTCTATGTATCTTGCAATTATTATACAAATTTTTACATAAAAAGTCAAGAAGAATTTATAACATAGAAGTAATCTCTGCAATAACAGTTACTTTTTTGTTTACATCTAATTCTTGTTTCCAGTTATTGTTAACAATAAAAAACCGATTTCTATAAGAGCATTTTTTTTTAAAAACAGTATATGATTTTAAACATGGACATGAAATTTTTTCAAGCTTATCTAAAACTCTTAATGCTGATATTGTTTTATTTTTATAAAATATCGTATTAATTTGTTTTTGCATTTTTTTCCTTAAAATTTAAAATTGCATTGTTTTATTTATATCTTGATTGTTTTTTACTAAAACAGGTGTTACAAACTTAATAAGTTTTTTTAATTGATCATTATGGACAATTTCATTTTTTAAAATTTTTATTTCTGTTTTATTAAAGTTTATTATAACAAGTTCAAGATTTTTTTGAATAAAAAAATTTTTTAAATTAGGAATAAAAAAATAATCTTTTATAGTATCTTTAAAATAGTAAAAAAATAAAATATGATTATCAATATTAACGAAAAAAATATAATTATAATTTGTAAGCTGTAAAGTGAAGATATTTTCTGGGTTTTTTATGTTATGGTTATCCATTATATTTTTTACTTCTTTTGTAATATAAAAAAATATATCTTTCTCATTCTTATCTAATTTTGTAATGAATTGATGATGATCTAAATTTCCAAGTTCATTTTTAGCCATAATTATATCCTTAAAACTTAATATTATTAATTTTTTCTTTTGACTTTAGAAAATTAATAATAGTTTCTTTTACATTATAAAAGATTTCATTATTATTGTAAACTCTATTTTTGTAAGTTTTCTTTTTTAAATAGAAAGTTGAATTACAAATTATTAATTTGTTTTTAATAAGTGTAATTCTGTTAGTCAAATTTTTATTCTTGAAATTGTAAATTTTCTCAGTTTTCTTTTCCATATAATTATAGTATTTGATTCTTGAGAAAAATTTATCTTTATCAATAATAATAATATGGTTTTCATCTTCAACTTCAATACATAAACTTTTAGAGTTTTCAGTAATAGCATCTTCAAAATATTTATTTTTATTGTTTTGATTATAACTGTATTTATCTTTGTTAGAATCAGAACCTAAATAAAAACCATCATCAACTTCTTTCATAATATACCTTTTTATTAAAAAATTTCATTAGTAAAGCAAAATGAGTTTATTCCAATAGAGATAAAATCATTTATATTTTCTGTGATTAAGTTATTAAGATTTAATCGTTGTGGAGTATCAATAAAAAAAGATAATTTATTAATATCATTTAATATAATATTAATAACTAATTTACTTTTAAAAAAATCATCTTTATAATTTTTAAACTCAACAGAGTAACTAGTAATATCTTTATATTGAATATGATAAATATTTTCATTTTTATCATTTAAAGATAAACTTTTAAGTAGGTTCTTCTCATTAAAATTATTAACAACTATAATATCATTATGTCTTTTTATTAAAATTAAAAATTCATTTTTTTCAAAAACAGGAATAATAACATAGTTTTCTTTTTTAAAGTTCGATAAAAATATATTTTCAATTTTTTTAGTATCCATTAAAGTTGATTTCCTTAAAAGTTTACAGTATTTTTTTTAGTGTTTATTAACTTTTCGAAGTTTAAACAAAATTGGCTATAAGAATTTTTATGAATAAAAAGAAAAGTTGGAATAATATATTGATCATTAATTACTATATTTATTGATTTACCTTTTGTTCCAATATTCTTTTCTTTTATAATGATTTTATCTTTATTAATATTAATATATTGATTTTTAAAATTAATGATTTTTTTATTTAATGTATCAAAAAAAATAATGTTAAGAAGTCCGTTATTAAAAGAAAAAAACAATTTATCAGCCTGAAAGACATTGGATGAAAATAATTTATAAAAAGAAATAACAAAAAAGTTTTCACCAAGTAAAGGTTCTATACTTTTGTGTTTGTATGAATTAGTCGTTTTTTCTTTATACATATTTAGCATTTAAAATTTAGTTATTGATTGTTTTTTATTATTAATGAAATTTATAATTTCTAAAATAACATCATTATTATATTTATTATTAATATCAAGACTAAGATCAAAATCTTTTGAAAAAGAAATATAATAATTAAATTTTTCTTTATAAGAAATAAAAAAGTTTTTAAAAACGTTTTCAGAAAAATATTTTATAATACTTTTTGTTCGAATATTATAAAAAGTAATAATAAGATTATTTTTTATAACTTGAAAAATAATGTATTGATAATCTTCTTTATTTTTACTGTCAAAAATAAGTGATTCAGGAAAAATATTTTCTAAATTAATTTTTTCTTTTTCTTTTAAAAATTTATAATATTCATTTTTCACTTCTAAAATATAATCATCAACTGCTCTTTTTAATTTTACTTCCATAACTAATCCTTAAAAAAGTAACCTATATAAGAAGTGATTTCTTTGTAATCTAATTGAGTACGATAAGGAAAAGTGAAAGTTTCCATATAAAAGTCAATGTTACAAAGAGTTATAGATAGTTCTTTTATATTTTTGTGGTCAATAAAAGAATAACAGTTAGAACCAAGTTCTGTAAATAACTTTTTTTGTCTTTCTGATAACAATAAAAAAAAGTTTTTTCTAAAAATAGGATACCCATTAAAAGAAAATTTCATTTTTATATTCTTATCTTTATAAATTAAGCTCATAAAATACCTTAAAATTTTGTTTTTTTACTATTATTTTTAATATCTAAATTAAAAAATAATTCAAGAAGGTATTCTTCTATATTTACTTCTGTTTGAAGTACCCAAACTTGCTTACCATTACATGTAATAGTTTTGTTATCAATAAGAAAGTTATCAAATAAATTAAGTTTTAAGAATCCTGTCACACAATTTTTTTTCTTACAGTAGTCCAAAAAATAAATATAGTTATTTTTTAAAATAACACCAACTAAAAACTTTTTACCATCAAAAACTTTATATTCATTAGAGTATTTAGATAAATATTTGTTAAATTTATTTAAAGCTGTCATTGGTTTTCGTTTTTCTTTTATTTCTTCTGAAGTATAAAATGCACCACCAATATCTTCAATTGTCATAATTATTACCTTTTAAATTTAATTCAAAACCTAAAGCTGTTATTTTTAATAATTTTATTAATTTCATTTAATAAATTAAAGTTTTCTTCTAAATAAAAATAAAAAACCTTATCATTTTTAGTAAATACTATTTTATTATCTTGGATTATAAAGCTGTCTTTTAAATTAATTCTAATGTTATTCGTTATTAATTCGCCACTATCTTTAATGAAATAATTAAAAATATTAATAAAGAAACCTTCAGAAGAAAGAATTAAGAAATAAGGTATTTTTTCATTGAAAAAAACTTTAAAGGATTTATTTTCTAAGTTTTTAATAATATTATTTTTATTGTCCAGAATAATATTTTTATTTTTTAAAAATAATTCCTTTTTTCGTTTTTCTTCTCTTTCACGTTTTTCTCTTTGTCTTTTTATACGAAGTTCAAAGTCACTAGTAAAAAAAGAACTTCCGTCTGCTCTAAAACCACCCATAAATATTCCTTAAAAATTATTGATTTTTTTATTACTATTTAAAAGCATTAAAATTTCTTCATTAAAGTTTACATTATTTTCTATATCTAAATCTATAATTTTATAGTTTTCATTACAAAAACTAATATGAGAATTACTTATTGATAAATCACTTTTTTGACTAATCTTGTGAATTTTTTTTAATTCATATTTATGAATGTTAAAAATTAAAATAAATAAAAAAGAAAAAGTATTAATAAAAACAGTACAAGTATCTTTATCATATTGTCCTAAAAACATTTTATATTTTTGATCATAAAAATTATTATTTAAAAAATCTTTAACTTTAATAATATTTTCTTGTCTTTTGTTATCTAATAAACTTTTTGTTTCTTTATTAGTATAAATTGAAACATCTTCAAGTAACATACATTTAATCCTCAAAAGTTATTTTGATTAGATTTATTAATAAAATAAATTATTTCATCAACTAAAAACATTTCATGTGGTAAAACAAAAGAAAAACTAACTGTTTCTGAATTATTAATATAAATATTATTTTGATGAATAAACATATTGTCAGTAATTGAACATTTAAACAATTGTTTTTTATTTTCATTACAAGAATAATTAATAAAAATCAAATTGTTTTCTTTCAAAATAATAGAAGAAAAATAAGTATCACTAAAACTTTTAGAATTTGTTTTATAAGTTTTAAAAAAACATCCATGAAATTTATTTTTAATATCGTTTTTAAATTCTTTAAAAGAGTTATTTTTATTTTTTTCCAGTTTTAAACTTACATCTTTAAAAAAACCAAGACCGACACTACCACCACAGTATCCATCAGGAAATTCATCTCTCATAAAATACCTCAAATTATTATAATAATCATAAATTATATCAAATCAGAGAAGAAAAGTAAATATATTATTATTGACAAAATATAAATTATAAATTAAAATCAAATTAGCTTTTGGTTGATAGTAGGAAAACGATAAGATACCTCACACTATTGTAAACGTTCCAATTAACATCTTGGCGAAGAATAAAAGGCACATAGTATTGTGCCTTTTTTATTTTTATTTACCAAGTAAATTAAATAATGTTTTGATTGCCTGAAAATCACCCCATTCAGGTCTTTGAGAATCTTTACTTGTGTTTTTAGGTTTTGAAGTTTCTGTTTCATGATTATAATATTCATCGAATTGGGCTTTTTTAGTATCATTTTCGATCTTTTCTAAATCAACATAAAAATCTTTTTGTGGTTTATTTGATTTTTTTGTTTCTACAACTACACAGAAATAACCTTTAAAAGAGTGCAAATTATAAATATAATTATCGCATCTTAACTTTTCACGCTCATGATAATATCCAAGAACAGAATTATAGCCAAGTTTCTTAGCTGTATTAATTAATGCGCTTTTTGCTTTATCTACACTTCGATATCCAGCCGTTTCAAATTCAACTTTTAAAATAACTTTACCGCGTTTTGGTTCAGGCATTTTATTCATAAAAAATCTTGGTAAAAAGTGAACATCATATTTTTTATTATCTTCTTTTTTATTGTTAATATTGTTTTTTTGCACTTTTTTTTCTTTAATAAGATTGACTTTTAATGCTCTCAATCCTTTTTTACTAATACTTTCTTCATATGAAACAATTGCATCTTTTAATAATTTTTTCTCTTGATCTTTGTTTAATAAATTATCGAAATGAAAAAACAATTCTTGATTGTTATCATCTATAATAAACCCATATTTCTTATTTTTAGAATACGCTTTAATCTTACCTTTATTCATATTTTTTCCTTCTTTTATAACTTAATAATAACAATAAGTCATTAAAAAGTCAAAAAAAGAGCCTAAATAGGCTCTTTTAAAAATAAATAAAATAAATTACAACCATTTACGAACAAGTTGATCAATAGATAAAGTATTTAAATCTATTTCAATTTCTTGTTTAATTGCTTGTTGAGTATCACTTTCCAATAGTTGGAAAAGCTTATTCTGTAAAGTTTCAAGCTTGGATTTTTCTGTTTCAAATTTACTTGAAAGTTTTTGTGTTACTGTCATAGACATAATGTATTACCTCTTTAATTGCTTGCCTTAAATATTAAATACTATTATATATTATCTTATAGAAATTGCAACCAAAATATCCTTATAATTTAGTTTTATTTATTCATTTTGTTATATTAAAATGATAGAGAGGATTTAAAATAATGAGAAAAGATAAAGATTTTGTAGATTACGTTATAAAAACAATAAAAAAAGATCATAATATAGATTTACCAGATTTTGGTATTATAGCTGGTCAAAGTATTGCTGAGTTATATTTTCGTTTTCATAATATTCCTATAAAAACGAGAATAAAAGATATTGATCTATTTTTTAGATTTAAAAGAAATGAAAAAAGCAAAGAAAAAAATGAAAAAATAAAAATAATAATGAAAGAACAACATTTACTCTTGGTTTATTTAATAATATTTCTTCTAATTTAAAAAATATTGAATATAAAATTGTTCAGATAAAAAATAAAAAAAATAAGAGTCCATCTAAAGAAGCTGTAAAAAATGCTCAGGAAATATGTGATATAGTTAATGGAAATTATTTAAATTAGTTGATAAAATTTGGCAAAAAATCTTCTAAGGTTGAATAAAAATAAATATGATCTATAATTTCATTTAAGAAAAATACATAATAAAAAAGAGGTATATTATGAATAATGAAATTATAGACATAGAAAATGAAGAAGAATTTATAAAACATTTTCAACAAGAAGATTATCCTGTAATAATAGATTTTTATGCGACTTGGTGTGGACCTTGTAAAATGGTTCAAAAAGTATTTGAAGAATTACCAAAAGAAATGAATGGTGAAATACGTGTATTAAAAGTTGATATAGAAAAAGTACCAGAAGTTGCACAGAAGTTTATGGTTAGAAGTGTGCCAACAGTTGTGAGTACATCAAAAGCGAATATAGTTCAAGGAGAGGTTGGCGCAAACAGTCCTATATTTTATAAAGCAATGGCTGAAAAGGCAATTAGTGTCCATAAAACATAAAAGTTAAAAAGACTCTTTTAAGAGTCTTTTTATTGTGTTAAAGACCATTTTATAGCTCTAACAATAACATCACAATGGCATGGCTTAGGTTTACAGTAACAGCCAAGTTTTTTACCATTTAATGATTGTAGTTCTTTGATTGTTATTCTCCTTGTTTGGATTTCGTTCCATAACCAATTACGATATAAAGAGATAACATTATCACGATTTCCATCTTCACCTATAACGTATGGATTTCCATATTTGCTTCCTCTACCACAATAAACATCGCATTTTTCTTTTCTTATATTTACTGCTTTTGCCATAACAAGCCTTTTAACTTAATAATAATACTATTATATCAAAGTAATATTAAAAATTCAATTTATTAATGGAAGTTTTAAAATTATAAAATAAAAAAAGCAACAATTAAGTTGCTTTTTATTAAACATAAATAAAATGTTTATTAGTTTTTCTATTCCAAGGATCATAACAAACATCTTCGTTATCATAAGTTAACTCTTTTTTTAGGGCTTCCTTATCACGAGTTCTTCGTTGTTTGTTAACTAATTGTCTTTCGTATTTTTTTATTTTAAGTTTCATATCTAACTCCTTGTTTTTTAAAGTAGTTAGAAAATATCCTCTTGGTATTTTAACATAGTATTATCCTTAAAAATTATTCTTCGTCAATTTGATCATTCAGCATAGGTTGGCTCTTCTCTTTCAGAATCAACAGTAAAGCTCAAACTAATACAATGACGTGCCATAATAATTACCTCTCATAAGTTGTTGAATAATAAAATTATATAAAATTTTATATAAAAAGTCAATAAGAATTTTTAATTACAATTAAGTAATTCCATAGTTTTTTTAGTTCCAATAAACATATAACCATAAGTTAAAGGGCATTGTTCATCAGTATAACAACCTAAAACAGAAAAACTATCATTATTTTTTTCAATTAAGAAAATGGTTTCTGAATGCTTACAAATAGTAAACATATTATCAAAAACAGTTTCATTTTTTTCTGCAAAATCTTTCATTAATGCTTCATTATTTGAAGAAATTGATCGTCCATCCATATAAATAACAAATTGATTATTGGATAAGTTTTCTTCTTCTAATAATTTTTCAATAATCATTTCAGTTTTTGATTTTACAACCATTAGTTTTTTATTAAATAAATCAATATGATTAAGGAAATGATTATTAAAAACAGCTTTACTATTTACATATTTTAACAATAAATCTGATAAATCCTTGAAACTTGAATTTCGTGAAAAGTTATTTTGATGCATAAAAATTTTTTCTTTAAAAAATTCATCAGGAATATCATATTCTAAAAAATCAACTTTAGACAATAATTCTAATTCTTTACTTTGTTCAGTGTCGGTTTCATGTACTAAATCAAGAAGTTCATTTTTAATATTTTCTTGATCATAACAATATTTCAAATCGAAAAATACAGGTCGATAATCATTTAACTGATAGTCACTAATTTTATCAAAGTTAATTTCTTCTGAAAAACTAATTTCAGTTCCTTGTGATTGGTGCATTTCAATTGCTTTATTTAAAACATCAAATGCAGAGTCTGAAAGTTTAAAAACAAAAAAACTATTTTTTGTTTGAATCAGTTTATCTTCTTTATTAAATGAAAGAAGCATAAAAGTTTTTTCTAAAGTTGGCATATCTTCTGATACAAAATATGGGTTATGAAAATAATTTTCTTTAAGCTCTACTGAAATTAAGAGTTTTATTTGTTTAGTATTTTTTTTAATTTCATAAGTGCTGGTGGTTAAAATTTTATCAATAATAAATTCTTTCATAAAAAACCTTTATTTAAATTTTGTAATTAATGAGGAAAATTATATCATTATATAATAAAAAAAGCAACTATTAAGTTGCTTTAAATAAATCTTTTAAATAAGTTTTCACATTAAGTGTGTTAAATTTTTCTCTAGAAACAAAAACTAAAGAATTAAAATTGTCATACTTATAAATACCATTAAGAAAAAACTGATTATTTTCTTCTGATATTTCCAAATATAATCTTTCAAATTTATTATGAAGCTGAACCAATAATTGAATAATATTCATGTAATAATTAGTATTTTGATTGTAAAACTTATTCAGCATTTCATTTTTATTGGAATTAATATCACCTTTACTATCAACAAATAAAATAAATGAGTTATCTTTTTGTGTATAGTCTTGAATTCTTTCAGCATTAACAAGTCTATAATCCTTGGCAGTATAAACAAAACCATTATCTTTATCAAAAAAAGTTTGTTCTGAGATGTTGCTTAAATTACTATTCGAAAAATCAATAGGAAGATCAAATATTACATTTTTAAAAATATAATCTCGATTAATTTCATTTTTATTAAGTTTATAAATTAGTGTTGGTAAATCAAGTTGATAATAATAATTAATTGGAATTACATCATAATCATATTTTTGAGTATCGGGAATACTCTCATAATTTAAATCATTTGGAATATTAGTAATATTTTCCTTTTCGATAAATGAACTAATTTTATCATAGGCAATATCAGACAAATCAAAAATGTAGTCTGGAATAGAAAAGGTGCTTTGTACTTGTTTTTTATCTTTTGAAAACGATTTAAATTCGACTTCAGGAAAAAAAGTATTATCAAAATTAAGATATTGATTAATATCTTCTGATAAAAATTCCATGATAAGAAAAACATCATGTCCATAAGCATCGAGTTTTATATTTTTAACATCATTAATAAGTAGCTTTTTCATAATTTTCCTTAAACAAAAGTAACCATATTCAGTTACATTTTAATATGTAACCATTTTTGGTTACATATCGAATTTCCCTCTATTAATAAAATGAACAGAAGATTTATAAACATTTAAAATAGATTTAAAATGTTTTATTGCTGACAAAGGATCACCCTCTTTACCGCAAGTATAAATATCAACTGTAACATAATTATGTTCAGGGTATTCATGTATTGTTGCATGACTTTCACTTAGAATAAAAACACCTGTGGCTGCACCGCCAAAATCATGTATTTTTTCATCAACAATATTTAAATTAGAATGTTTTATAGATTGTTTAAATAATTCAACAATATTATCAGGATATTCATTTAATATAATATCAGCGGTAGCATGATACCCTTGATAGTCGTATTTATTTTTATTATTCATATAAAATCCTTTAAATAAAAAAAAACATTATACAAAGAAACCATAAAAAATGCAACCAAAAATGGTTGCAAATAATTAATCTATAAAAATTATGGTTTAGGGCGTTTTTTTAAATATTTTTTAGCAACGACATCTGCTTCTTTTTTTAACATCTTTAAAGTTTCTAAAGCAAGGTTTTTAAATTCATTTTCAGTATAAATTGTTGTTTCTGTTTTTGTTGTTTTATGGTAAGGTTCATGTAGTGTTGTATCAAGATCAAAAGTAAAGCCTAATCCATCGTGATAAATCATTTGTGCTGCTTCTAATTGAGCTTTGCCATTACTTTTATCGAGAGCTTTGCTATGTCCAAACAAAATATGAAATTGAAAACCATCAAAAGTGTAATCTTGATATTCGTTATAAAAGTTATAAATCTGTTCTAAGTTATTAAAAGATTCATTAAAACCGCCATCAACAGAGATATTGAATATATAATCTTTCTTGTTAAATGGCATTTCATTATGATTTTCTAAATCATGTAATGATCTTATAAATTTTAAAATATCTTTTTTTTCTAATCTGTTATGTTGCATTTTTTTACCTTTTATATTTTTGGTTTTCTTGTTTCATATTTTTTTGCTACTTTATCAGCTTCTTTTTTGAGCATTTTTAAAGATTCTTGTACTAATTTATCAAGTTTATCTTTTTGGTAATAATTTGTTTCGATAACTCCGAAAGGACCGTCAAAACTTGCATCGAAAGAATAACCTAAATCGTCATTAAAAACAAGAACAGCAGCTTCAATTGGTTCACCATTTTCTAGTGCTTTTTTATGTCCAACAAGTAAACAAAAATCACCGTGTTCTATTTCAACATCATCAGGAAGCTCTTTAAACTGTTTAATTGCGTCATCAATTTCATCAGTACCTTTATTAAAAGTAACCATAATATCATAGTTTTGATTTTTAAATAAATTCTTTTTATTATCTTGATAATCTTTAAGTACATTTAAAACATCAAGGATCTGTTGTTTGTTTGCAGGTTGTGTCATTTTTTTTACCTCGTATTTTCTATACTTTAATTATAACATATAAAAACAATTTTAAAAAGTACTGTTTAATTTATAATAATGTTTGTATTTATAAAGGAAATAGAAACATAAAGTAAATAGACCAGCCGAAGGAAATAATGTTTAAAAAAATAAAATGAATATTTAAAATAAAATTATTTAATCTCATTAAAAACTAAAAATTTTCATAATAAAAGTCAAGAATTAAATCGACCTTATCAACTGGAATTTCTTCTAACTCCATATAATCTAAGCAATCTACAATTTCGTTGTCAATGTTATTTTTTAAACAATAATTCCTATAATAATTATACGCTTTATAAAGATAATCAATAGGTACATTAATCTGATATTTTTTAGATATTATTATATTCATTTTTAACTTTTTATTAAACTTTATTCAGTATAATAAAAAAGTCAAATAATTTTATTTAATAGTTCAGGTATATATTCTCCTGTCAAATCTTCCATTTTATTTTTTCTTTCTTGAATAATTTTATTCTTTTCTTCTGATGTTAATTCTCTATCTAGTATTTCATAAAGAGAATGTAACCTTGATTGTTGAGATTCATCAAGGTAGCATTCTTCATCAAAAAGTTCGCTTTCTAAATTAATGATTTGCTCTATAATATAATTTTCATCTTTCATAAAAAAATCCTTAAAATGGTATTTCTAATAGTTCTTCTTTTATATTAGAAAGGATATTGTATATTTCATTTTTATCAAGATTACTGTTAATTTTAAGTTTTCTATTTTGATTAAGATCTAATGTTATTATATTTTTTTTGTTTGGAATTAAATAATTAAAAACAGTATCAGTTAATCTATTAATATCGAAATTTGGTTGTAAATAAAAATTTTCTGTTCCGTAAAAATCAAATATAAGATCTATTTTATCATCAGAAGAATTATATATAGATATGCCAAAATCAAGAAGAAGATCTTCTAGTTTAAATAAATTAAATAAATAATCTTCTCCATTATGGAAAAATAAAAATTCAAAAAGTTTTTCTTTTGATAAATTAGTTTTTAAATAAGTATTTATAAAACTTAAATAGAGTTCAGAGATTGAATTAAAGTTAACTTTATATCCATTAATTTCATGAAGTAAAAATATTTCTACAATTATATCGTCTGGATAATTTTGACATTCTAAAAATGTTTGAGAAAATAATTGCAATGTTTTATTGTTAATATCACAATCTGAAAAACCATTAATAAAAATAGATCCTAGAAAAGAATATTCGTTAAAATGTTCTTCTGGAATTTCTTCAAGATTAAGGTGAGAACCATAACGAATATAATTATTGATTATTTCATTTTTTTCTTTCTCTATTTGACCTTGAATAAAAGCTAAAGATATTTCGGCTTCTTTAAGTTTTTCATTTTTTTCATTAATTTGTTCTAAATAATAATTATTCTTTTGCATAATATTTCCTTAGACTGAAGTTTCTAATAGTTCTTTTTGAATTGCTAATAATTTATCTTCAATTTCTTCTTCTGTGGTATTTTCATTTAAAATAAATCCATCAACTTTTTTAAAACTTGCTGGCATTACCTTTATAGGTTTGGGCATCATTGATAATGTTTTAGCCGTAAAAGAAATATCAAAGTCTTTGGAATAAATTAAAAAATAACTCGGCTTTATAATCTTATCAAAAAATAAATTAAAAGAATGACCTTTATCTGGATTTGTTGTTATATTAAACTCATCTTCCAATAAATATTCTAAATTAAAAAGCGAAAAAAAGTAATCTTCTTGATTATAAAAGAAAAGAAAATATAATAATTCTTCTTCGGATAAATTAAGCCTTACTATATCTTCTATTATATCAATAAATAAATCTTGAAAATTAAACAATTCAGAAGAATTAAAATTAGAATTATCCAACTCAAATAAATGTTTAGCAACATCTTGATGATAATTTTTACTATTATGAAGAATAGTATTTATCATATTTAAGTTTTTTTCATTTAAATCTTCTTTAAAAATAAAAAGTCCATTAGTAAGAATAGAACCAAGAAAAGAATATTCATTAAAATGTTCTTCTGGCAAATTAGACAAGTTAAATTGTGAACCATAATTTATATAATTAATAATATTTTCTATTGTAATCTTTTCTTTTTGCTTATTTAAAAAATCAATAGAAGAATTTATTTGTTTTATGTCATTATGATTGTTATTAATTTTTTCAATATAATCAATGTTATTCACATTTTCTCCTTAAATTATATTTTTTTACTATTTAAATTTAAAACTTCTTCACCAAATACTTCTTTTAACTTATTAAAACTTATAGTGTCGCCATATTTAAAATGCGTTTCGAAATGTAATTCATAACCTAAGTTTTTAAAATGTTGAATAAAGTCTTTAGTTTTTTCTACATTATCTAATGAATTATTATTTAAATTAATAAGTATGTGTTTCTTAGTATTAGAGATTTTATTATAAGGTTTGCTTATATCTACTACTTTTTCAATTTGAGTTGCAGAAAACATACTGTTATTACAAATATTATCAAATTTTTCACGATCCTGATATGAATGAATAGCAGGTAACAAAACTAATGAATATTTTTCAAAAATAAAATCAACTAACCAAGAAAAATGAGAAGATGCAATTAAAGGAAAGTCTCCCATATAGATATTTTTATATTGAAAATACATAGGAAAAAAGGTTGCAAAATAAAATTGTTCTTTTTCAGTAAGATTAAAAAAGGATTCTTTGATTTTTTGAGAAACCTCTTTTTTGTTCTCAGATAAATTGAATCCGTGAACAATAATATTTAGATCATGTTCATTAATATGAGAAGAATTAATACCATTTTCTAAAATATAACCATCGACAAGAAATGGAAAATATTCATAATGTTGATATTGCATATCAATATCAGAAAGATTAATACTTTTTCCTAATTGAAAAATTTCTTTTTCTTCTTTTTTATCAATACTAGAAAGTTTTTCTTGTAAAGAAAAAATTTGTTGTTGAATTTCATCTTTCTCTTTTTGAAATAAATTTTTAATATTATTTATAGATTCTGTTATTTTCTCTTGCATAATAAATCCTATTTATTTGCTTTATGTCTTTTAGTACGACCTAAAGCTTGAGTATAGTTGAATTTTCCTTTTAAAATTCCACTTGCATTTGCAATATTTTCATCAGTTAGTCCATCGCTTGGGTTAACCCAAACTTGATTTGCAAGATCCGTAAGTTCTTCTTGATCTTCAAAGCTAACAATATTTAGATCTTCTTTTTTAATATTATGTTCTTCGCAATAATCATAAATAACCTCAAAGATAATATCGTCTTTAGAAAGAGTATAGGAATAAAAAGCAGATGCTTCATATAATTCATCAAGTTTATTAAGTTCTTCCTGTGTTAACTCATTACTATGTTCTTTTAAAAAGGTGTCATAGCATAAAGTCATTGTATCAGTTACACTATTATATGTAGATATAGAAATAAAAAAAGATTCAGTTTCTAAGGCAAATTTAAAAAGTAGCAATAATTTATTAAAGTCTGCTGTTTTGCGGATAACATCCATAGTATGACCATTTAAATGTTCTCCGTTATCAAGAACACCATTAAAATCAAAAAATATAAAATTGTGAGTCATATAAATTAATCCTTAGTATACAAGTATTTATAAAATAAGATAAGTATTATATCAAAATTAAATTATAATTGCAATATTAAACCTTCACAATATATAGAGTTATCATAATCCATTATAGTAAATGATTCATTAATAATGTTAGAGTTAATTTTCCAAAAAAAATTATCTTCATTAATTTTGTAAAAATAAATACTATTATGTATTTTTTCTTTTTTAGAAGGTATTGCTTCTTTTTCTTTAATAATAATAGAGTTTAAAGACCAGAAATCAAAGCTATTATTAATATAACCTTTTATTTCGATAGATTCATAATGATCATCTTTTTGTAAAAATACAATTATAATATTGTTATTTTTTGCATATTTAATGATTTCATCTAAAATTTTTATAGGATTACTAAGGTTGTTAATTTGATTTTTAATGTAGGTTATTTTATTCATAGTAATATTTTATAAAAAAACAAAAAAAAAGCAATCATTAACGATTGCTTTAAAGAAATGAAATCAATAAAGATTTCTAATATAAAGGATTCTTTTAAAAGTGAAATTTATTCAAGTAACAACTCGTTTTTAGGTCGTTCTTTAAAAGTCATACCTGACAAAGTTTCTACTTCACTATTATCTGTATCTGATTCCGTCAAGAAATACTCTACTTCTGAAATTTCTTGTTCGTCAATCATAGAATCAGAGTTAATAGTTTCAAGACCGCTAACTGCGACTACAAAAAGTGCCGCACAAATTCCGACAATTGTTTTTAACATTTTTGGTTCCTCTTTTTTGATTTTAAATTGAATAAAAATTAAAAAATAATTTTTTATAAAACCCTTTGTATAAAGGGTTTTAACTTGCTTAATTGATAAAAAACATTATAAACAACTATGTGGTAAAAATCAATATGAATAACGTTATAATTTAAGGTTTTTTTACGACTATTTAATGTTTTTAAGATATACTTATGTTTTAAAAGGAAAAAAACTTTAAAATTAAGAATAGTATATTTTAATGTCTGGTAAAAAGTCTACTAAAGGTAAAATTTGAATTAATGTTTGAAATTCATTATCAGTAATTTCTTCTTTATTAAGAACTTTTTTAATTACAGTGATTAATGATTGTTTAAGTTTACATTTATTGATTTCTGTTTTAAAAATACCTTCAAACTGTTCCATAGTATAGAGTTTATTTTCAAACTGCATAAAACCATTATAATTGTATTTAATAATATTTTTTACAGTTTCATAGGATTTGCGAAAGTTTTCTTGACAAAAAAGATCTAAATTAAATTCAGAACTGTGTTGTAATAATTCATCACATTTTTCTAAATTACAATGATTAGAAAAAAAAGTAAGAAGAAATGATAAAAGTTCTTTTTTATTTTTAAATTCCATTGTTTGATCGTTAGTTTTTACTATTAGCATTGTCATCACCATTTTGTTTTAATGTAAAATAATTTTATCAAAAATATAAATTTTAGTCAATATATAAAAGATTATATATTAAATATAATTGAGTTAAAAATAGTAATTTTTTTATATAGTGATTATATTTTTTTTAGGTTTGGGAACTGGTCTATTTTTTTCTTTTAATATGTTAATAGTTGTATTAATAGAATCAAGCATTAAATTATAAACAGTATTAAAATCTGAATCATATTCAGCTATATCAGGAAATTCCACAACCGTTGCTTGAAATAATTCTTCGCCTTCGAAAATATCTTTTACAATAGTAATATTATAGTATTCTGCCTTTATTTCTTGATTGATTTTATTAATAATATCAAGATCGTCAGAATGTATACTAATTTCTTGAAGAGTATTGGGATTAACAAAGATATAAAAAGGTTCAATGTGCTTAACTAATAAAAGAGTAGCTTCATTGGGCATAAAGAAAGATTTAATATTATATTCTGCTAAATTTTCGAAATTATAATTTTTAGAATTAAAATTAAATTCCTGATTTTTTGTAATATAAGTAACATCTTTAAGAAACTCACAAAAGATTTCATTGTTATGTTCAAAAATAATTTTTTCTCTTGAGACAAAAAGTACTTTTGAATTTTCATATTTGTTATTAAAAAGTTTTATATTAAAAATATTATGCATAATAAGGTTTCCTTTTAAAAATATTTATTAAGAAGTCTTTTTTCTTCTTTAGAAAAAATGTTAGATCGCTGAATGAGATTTAAATTGATTTCTTCATTAATATTCAATCCTTTTGAAAATGGAATATTATGAACTCGTTTTTCATTAATTTCTTTTAAAATTTGTTTTTCTGATTTTTTAGAACATTTTTCACATAGAATAATACAATGATCGTTAATTACTTTACTTTTTGATTGATTTTTATTAAGGAATTCTTTTTTTAGGATATTAGAGAAATGTTGAATACAACAATCATTGTAACCATAATATTTTCCTGCAATTTTGGTTTTAAAGTCATATTCTTTTTGATTTGCTATAAACATTAAAAAAATTCCTATTATCTATAAAATTCCTATTATCTATATTATTAAAAGATTTTATCATTTTATATATCAATAATCAATATTTTTATGTTAAAATAAAAAATATAAAAGAGAAAAAAAAATGAGTTAAAAAGAAATAAATAAAGCATTTGAAAATAAAATTAAATTATTTAAAGAATTAAATGAAATTTATGTTATAATAAAAAATATAAAAAGAAAAGGGAAAAAAAAATGAGTTTAAAAGAAACAGATAAAGCATTTGAAAATAAAATTAGATTATTAAAAGAATTAAATGAAGGTAATCCAGATTTTAATTTTAATAAATACAGCCTAGATTTATTTGTTCAGCAAAATATTGGAGAAGAAGGTGCTGGAACACTTGGGGCGTTTTTTTTAGAAGAAGAAAATCTCTCAAAAATGAAACAAGAAGATTTTTCAACAAGTTTACAAAAAACTGTAGATAGAATCCAAGAATATTTTGAAGATAGAAAAAAAAGAAATCATTATATAGATGTTTTACCTAAAGCTTCAATATTTGGTGTTGCTGCTGGCGCAGGTCTTGGTGCTGCAATAACGGGTGCATTTTCAATTCCAATAGCCGCTGCGGGTGTTACATTGGCTGCGAGCTTGTTAAAAAAAGAAAAGTTAAAAGAAGATAGGGGTATAAAATCTGTTTTAGGTTTAATGAAAAATAAAACAACAATAGCTGATTTAATAAGAGAAAATGAATTAAAAGATGCTGCTAATGTATCAAAAAGTTTAATGAAAAAAGTTTCTGAATACGAAAAGAAAAAGATAAAAAAAAGTCAAAAAAATAATTAAGGTATAAAAAATATTTTTAATTATGTTAGATTAAAAAAAACAGTATATTAAAAGGCAATTTATGGAAAAAGAATTAGAGTTAACTACTGAAGAAAATTTAATAAGAGCAAAAGTATTAGAGTATATAGAAATAAATGGAAATTGTTTAAGTTATATTTATAATGAGCAAAAAAAATATTTAAAAAATAAAGATGTTAAAGAACTTTTTCATAAAATGGTTGAGATTAATCAGTTTTTAGTATTATCAATAGAAAGTAATAATATTAAATATGTAATAACAAAACAAAAAGAAGCCTTATTTGAAGCAATCAATAAAATCGAAAATTTTAATAATATTATTAATCCAGAAAAAAAGACCTAAAAAGGTCTTTTTTTATAAGTATTTTAAAGAATGTTGATACGCTTCTTTAAAGGTAGAAATACTATCAAAGTCAATATTATTGTTTTCAATATTATCAATAAATGATAACCACTTATTCTTATAAAAATGAGTTCTTTTAACATTATTATTTAAAGCTTTGTTTTTTCTCATTTTAAAAATTTCCCAAGCAACATTGTAAGTTTCTGTTTGATTTAATTTATGTTTCTTAGAATAAACAATAATTGCACCTATATCAGATAAAAACTCTTTTTCAGCCTGTTCTTTTTTAGAAGATAAATTCATTCTTGTTAAATGAAAAAGTTCGTGAATAAAAAAGAATTCTTTTGAAAAATCGTAATTAAATGTCGGAAAAATATTATAATGTAATTCTTTATCATAGTAATAGTTTAAAACTTGTAAGAAGTGATTATTATATTTATAAATAAACACGGCATTATTTAAATTTTCAACAGTTTGTTCAGAAGATAAAATATCAAAAAGAATTGGTTGAAATTCAAGTTGATTAATAACATAAACTCTTTCCACAATTTCACTATGTTCTTCTTTTTTATTAAAAGATATAGGTACACAGTGATCTTCAAAAGGGTTTTTAATATATTTAACATTATAGTTATCAATAAAAGATTGATAATTATTTACAGTCAATAAGTTTTCTTCACACTTGATAGTTGCTGATTGTAAATTGTGAATGTTTTCAGGGGTACTATTAACTTTACTTGTAGATTGACAAGCGGAAAGTAAAATAGTAATTAAAAATAAAGTAAAAAATTTAAACATATTAAAACCTTTCATTGATTAATTTAATAAATAGATTATATCAAAAAAACAATAAAAAGTAAACAAAAAAAAGAGTCTTTAAGACTCTTTTTTAAATGTTAGACAAAAGAAAAAGAGTAAAATACTCATAATAAAAAATGGTATAATAGATAGTAATTTAAAATTTACCCAAAAATCTTCTGAAAAATAAATAGCAAAATAATAATTTAAACCAGCCATAATCAAGAAAAATAATGAAAAAAGATAAGCACTTATTTTTGTTCTTTTCTCATTAATAATAATTCCACTTGTTTGATTTTGCATTGCTTTAAAACCTTTTAATAATAAAGATTTATTAAGAATTTCTGAAATAATAAATACACCAGCAGTTAAACAATAAATAATAGAGGGTTTAATTTTAATATAATAAGGATCATGAAGTAACAATGTTATAGCACCGAATAATAAAACAGCTAATAAAGAAAATGTATCCATATTGTTATATGTTTTCTTTTTGTATTTGATGGCATAAATAATGGATTGTCCGATAATAACAGATATTGTTGCTGTATATATTCCATCTAATTTATAGAATATAAAAAATACAATAATATTAATAATTTCTAACATTAATACTCCTTAAAAGTTAGTGTGGTTGTTGTTTTTTTTGTTATTAATTGTTTTTAAAAAGTCATCAATTAACTTATCTTCTGAAAAATTATAAATTTTAGATTTTAAAAATTTTATATTATAATTATTTCCAAAATATACATGATCAGATTTGTCATTATTAAGAAGAAATAATGAATAATTTTCAAATTTAAAATTTTCATATTGATGAATAAAATTAATTTTATAATAAAGTAAAAAATTACCATTAAGATCTGTTCCAAAATGAAATTTAATACTTGATAGGTTAATTTTACCATAATTATAAGTTAAAAGAAAAACAACAAAATCTTGATTAAAGTCTGGTTTTATATCGGTATTTTTATTTAAGTCATTCATGTGCATAAATGGTGCTTTATAAGAAAATGCCATATCTGCATTATATTCTTTTTTTATCTTTAGAACTTCTGTTTTTAAAAAATTAAAAAAGTTAACAATAAGACTTTCATCTTTATGATTTCTAATTATATATAGAAAATCTTTATTAAAGTTTACTTCCTCTAAAGAAGAATAATGAGTATTTTCTTTTAAATGATTAAGTTTTATATGGTTCATAGTAAGTTAATCCTGATAAATAAAAAGACTGTATAATACAGTCTTTGATTAGTTTATGAATGTCGCTCTTTTCGTTTTTGTCTTCGTTTATCTCGATAAGGATTACCTTGATTAAGGTGTTTATCATTTTTACGTTTACGTTGTATTTTTTCAACTGACGAGTTGTGTGAGCTTTGCATAATATATACCTCTTAAAAAAAAGAACCTTTTCAGTTGAGTGTTCAGCAACTTACATTAATATTATACAAATATAATGTAATTTTGTCAATTTAAAAATTTATATTATTTTCATAATTTATAAAGTTTAATAATAATTTTTTTAATTGCTGAATATTTTCTTTGCTATAATTATTTTTTAAAAATCCTATAGTTTTATTATCTTTTTTAATGTTATTAATATAAAAAATTTCTCCACATTCATGAAAATTAACATAATTTAAATTTTGCTTATTAATAAAAAAAGTATTAATTTCTTCTATATTTACATTAACAAATGTTTCTTTTTTATAATAATTACTTGATAAATATATTTCTTCGATTATTATTTGATTCTTCTTTAAAAAGAAAAAGAAACACTTTGTATAATTGAGATTATTAAAGTATTTTCTATAATTATTTTTATCATTATTATGTTTTAATATTAAACTTAGGTTTTGGTTATATTTTTTTAAGAAATTACTTTCTATTTCTTCTGAAAAATTAGAAGATTTTTTGAATATTTTGAATTTTTCATTTATATCAATAATCATCTTTTATTCCTTAAAAATTCTTCATAATACTTTGTTGTTTTGTTTAAATAAGTACTATTATGACTTTTTAAAATAAAGTCATGAATTTCTTTTGTGTTTTTGTGAATTGGAATTTCTGGATAATAATTAAAAGTAAACTTTTTGTTTGATAAAAAAGAAACATCTTTATCAGTTGCAAAAACATACCGCATAGGTACTTGTGTTGAACCTCTTAGGTTTTCAATAAACGGCCAATCTATAATATAAAAGAAGTTAAAATGTTTTGATAACGCTTCAATTATTTGAATTGCATTATATTTTTGAATTATAATTTCTTTTTCACTCCAAGAAACTTTTTTTTTAATTTTTTTAACATAAATATTAGAAACCACATGAGAAAATAATTCTTCCTCATGTGGTTCTTTATCAAAAAAATAAAGTATTTTATTATTCATTGGTAAAAAGTTGTTCTCGTTTTTGTTGTCGAACTGCTGTTACTTGGTGAGCAATAGAGTCACCATCTTGAAAAACATCTTCTTCAAACGTCACTACAACCCAACCATAAGAGCCATCAGCTAATAATTCTCGTTGCAAATGAGAACCAATAGTGTAAACAGGGTCTTGTTCTTTGTTTGCAATGCGAAGCTCAAATTGAATTTCATTAATAGTTTTTTCATATTTACTTTTTGCTTCATTAGAAGAGTGTTGTAAAATAAACGCCATTTCTTCTGTACTTAAAATATCTTTGATATTTTCACCGTTTTCTTCAAAAAGATGACTGATTAAGTGAAGTTTATCATCTGTAATTTTGCTTGCTTGAGATAAAATATTCATAAAAGTTTTCTCCTAATGATTTTAACAGAAAAATATTATACAATATAATAAAAAAAAAGTAAATAACTAGTCGTTTAAAATTTGATTTAATTGCTCTTTAAACTTAGTTGAAAAATTTTTATCTTCTTGATTAAGAGCTAATAATACAATTAAAATATCATCCACTTCTTTTTGATCTTCTGTTAATAAACAGTTATCTTCATTGCTGTCAAAATAAGGTTTTCTACCAACTTCTTTTATTGCACAAAGCATATCACGTTCTTCTCGATTACCTTTTATATAAACGGCATGAGAAACATATTTTGCGTAAGATTTAGCAAACTCTACATCCCCACCAAAACGTTCTAAGAGTTTTTTACAGGTAATCATACCCATACCTGTTTCTTCTCGTAATTGTTTTACTTGTGTGGCTTTAACTATTGGAGCTTCCATATAATATCCTTACTTATTTTTAGCAACACTTCTTGGAAAAAACCAATCATTGTTAATATCAAATTCAGGGTTAACCTTATAAAGTAAAGCAGGTTTACCTTTTTGCGGTTTTATACGATCTCCTGTTTCAACTAATAAATCACTTTGACGAATTTGTTTACGAAAAGATGATTTGTCTAAAGTTGTATTTAATACAGTTTCAAATAATGATTGAAGTTCTGGTTGAGTAAACATTGTATCAAGAAAATTAATTACCTTTGCAGAAATTTGTGCTTCTTTACGAACTTTTTTTAATGCAAAATCAATAATTTCTTTATGATCAAATGCTAAATCCATATTCTGAATATCTTCAAAAGAGAAAAATTGTACTTTATCTGAATGTAAGCGTATTGATTCATAGTTTACATAACCAATGTTAACTACAGTTAATGTATGCCAACGTGGATCACGATTTTGTTCTGAAAAAACATCAAGTGTTTCGATGTGTGGAATCAAATCTAAATGTGCTTTTTCAGTTAAACCACGAACAGCCGCTTGAAAAACATTAATATCTTTTTCAACATTGAAATATACACCAGGTAATCCCCATTGATTAGGAAAGGGATCAGATTGGTTATTAGAGCGTTGTGTTAACAATACTTTTAATGTATTATTATGCAATGTAACTAATACAGTATCAACTGTTGTATCGGGAGTTAAGTTAATAAATTTTTGACGTTCTTCAGTTGTTTTACGCATGACAAAAATCCTTAATAATTTATAATAGTAGTATTATAATCTATTTATTTGATTTTGTCAACTTAATATTAAATATTAAATGAAATTATAGTACCAATAACTGCTGAAATTAAACTAATACAAATTAGTATGAGAAATTTTATTCCATCCTTTTGTTTTTTTCGAAATTCAAAAGTTCTAAATTCATTTTTAAGATCAAAGATAGAAAGTAAAAAACCATAACCAACAACATAAAATACAAAAGAAATAAGACGATCCGCTTTTTAATAATTTTTCAAACTTGATCATTGATCAAAAAATTTA